>Ga0114964_10001466_pt1 | contig 17181 bp, 19 predicted proteins | sample C_131016_MF_Meta_FD_92638 | JGI IMG/M metagenome (GOLD analysis project Ga0114964, IMG submission 92638) | Freshwater microbial communities from Lake Croche, Canada to study carbon cycling - C_131016_MF_MetaG | ecosystem: Environmental > Aquatic > Freshwater > Lake | place: Lake Croche, Canada... | reverse complement strand
GCGAGCGGCCACATCATTGGGCAAGGTAACTACTTCATAAGTGCTACCTAAAACAAATTCGCCTGGATGCAGCACAAATGGCTCGTCGCCTATGGTGTGCACTTCACGGGTCAGCTCAGCCTGCTCGGATGACGGGTCAATATGTGGGTAGCGATGGTTTTCAAAGACTCGGAAGAATCGGTCCAAACGGACGTCAATACTCGACGGTTGAACCATTGCTGGCTCGTAGGGATCAATGCCTACTCGGCCTGATTCAATCTCAGCTTTTATGTCTTTGTCAGATAACAGCACCCCCTTAGATTACCTGTCGGGCCGAGTAGACTTACTGTTCAGGGCATACTTTTTTCAGGTGTGTTACTTCCAAGCAGGTGTGGCGTAATGGCAGCGCGTAACCTTCCCAAGGTTGAGGCGCGGGTTCGATTCCCGTCACCTGCTCACTGAAAATGTCGCGTGGCTATGCTGAGGTTATGACCGTCAAAATTGGTGCTAGTTCCTTAGCGTTAGCCATGGCGGCCCTATTTGCTTTCACACCCTCGGTGCGTGCGCATACCGAATTGATTGCCACTAGTCCGGCCAGTAATAGTGTGGTTGCCACACATCCGAAAAACATCACCCTCACATTCTCCGAAGCGCCGATTCTTGCTGGATCAAGGGTCGAAATTGAGCAACCTGCGGGAACGCAGCTTGCGAGCGAACCCATTCGTTTGGTCGGACCAGACTTAGTGGTCGCTTGGCCAGTTGGCCTTCGGCCTGGGCTGGTGAGCGTTCATTGGCGCGCAGTGGCCGATGATGGACATGTAGCAAACGGAAGTTTTTCTTTTTCCTACAGAAATTCACTGATTAGCTCATCGAGTTCGCCTAAAGCAAGTGCCAGTGGCGGCTCAGGAAATATTGCTAAATCAGCTGGAGTCCTGTTGCTCATCCTTCTGGTTGCCATAGTTGCTACGACTCGACGGAAGTGATAGCAAGCGTGCCTAAGTTGATAACACGAATCTGTTGGCTAATTCTTTGTGCGTCGGCGTTGGCATTCGGACTAATTGCCTCGGGTGGCGCTTACAAAATGACGCCGCCGTTTATTGACTCTGGCGCAGTCATGACTTGGACGAATCAATTGCTCGCGCTGGCCACTGTGGTTATGGGTTTAGTAATTGCAGGGTTACTAATTGTTCACGGATTTTTAGCCCCTGGTGATGCCCATGTGCTAGTCGGCGAACCGAGGCGGGCGATCAAATTCGCCGGGCGTCTTGCTTTCGGTTGGGCCATCCTTTATTTCCTTTCGGCAATAACAACATTGGGCGCGGTGCTTGGCACGAATTTGCCTCAGACTCTTGCGCCGGGCGTTATCCAGACTTACATCTTGGATCTTGCGCCATCAAAAAGCCTGCTCATTAGCGGGCTACTCGCCTTAATCGCTGGCTTTGGGTCGTTACTGGCTAGGTCATTGAACACCGTGGCAGCGATTACGGCCATTGCGGTAGGAGCTATTGTCTACCCACTGCTTAATAGCCATTCAGCAGCACTTGGCGATCATTCACTAGCAATTACGGCCTCTGTACTGCACGGCGTGTCTATGTCGCTGTGGGTTGGTTCGTTGATTGCGATTTACCCGTTCATAAAAGCGCGTAATTCCCGAGTGACTAAGCGCTATTCGCTCTTAGCAACCACCTGTGTCGTGGTTCTGGTAATCAGTGGTGTGATTTCAGCCGCAGTACGAATGCAGTCACCCGCTGATCTTCTGAATTCCGGTTACGGTTTTTTGGTAGCGATCAAAATTGCGCTGTTCGGCGTGATTGGCTTCTGCGCACTGCGAGCTCGCTCCACGCTCGCCGAAGCAGGACGCGCAACAATTTTTGTTGTCTGGGAAATTACCACCATGGCACTAGCGGTGGGAGTCGGCGTTGCCCTGCACTTCACCCCACCCACCCGAATTGGGGTTGCGGGTAAATCTGCAGCTGAAGACATCCTGGGCTTTAATTTTCCACCGGCTCCTAGCTCGGCGAATTACATATTTGGCTGGTACCCAGACTGGCTCATTTTGATTATTGCCCTGACCGCAGCCGCTCTTTACTTAGTCGGAACTATTCGCTTAAAGCGAGCAGACATCGCATGGCCGCCGCTGCGAACAGTTTCATTTTTCACCGGCATCTCAGTATTAATTTGGGTAACCTGCTCTGGGCTGTCCAAGTATGCAATGCTGATTTTCAGCGCTCACATGATTCAACATATGGTGCTAGCAATGATCGCTCCGATTTTTCTAGTGCTTGGGGCGCCAATTACCCTGGCATTGCGGGCACTGCCGGCAGCGAATGAGCCTGATCATCGAAACGCTCGCAGCTGGATAATCGCTTTGTTGCATAGTCAGTACTCAAGAGTCGTCACTGCGCCACTGTTCGTTTTGTTCATTTTCACAATCAGCCTCTATGGGATTTACTTCACTTCGGCGTTTAGCACTTTGATGAGTAGCCATGTTGGCCACATCGCCATGGAGCTTCACTTCTTAATTACTGGCTTACTCTTCACATTCGTTGTCATCGGAGTTGATCCAGCGCCTCGTCGATTGCCTTATTGGTCACGGCTGCTTTTGGTGCTAGTTGCACTGTCGCTGCATGCGTTCTTCGCACTTGCGATAATGCAGTCTTCCTCGCCAATTGGTGACACATGGTATGCCCAGGTCAAGCCGCCATGGGTGACTAATTCACTGGATGTTACTTACACCGCCGGTGGCATCGCATGGGCGATTGGTGAGTTGCCCACATTTGTGCTGTTAATTGTCGTCGCGGTGCAATGGTCACGTGATGATTCACGCAAAGCGGCGCAACAAGACCGCGCTGCAGATCGAGATAACGACTTAGAGCTCAAGGAATATAACGAGCGACTTAACCGGTTGAACTCTGGACCAGAGTAAGCCAGCTATTAATTGGCTGGAAATGCTGGACCAAAACTGTGTACTTGATCGCCCTGAACTAAGAAGCCAGACCAATCTGGAAACTCAGCAAACCAAGCGACACCGTCAAGGCCGACGATGAGCAGTGCTGTAGCAAAAGCGTCCGCCAGGCCACCATCAGGCCCAATCACAGTGGCAGACCGTAGTTTCATCTCGCGAGAGTGAGTAAATGGATTAATAATGTGCTTGCCGCGTTCGTATTCGCCAGATGTGGCCATTGCAGTATTAAGCAGTTGAGCTGTACCGATTACTGAATTGGCGTCATCGGGATTTCGAATGCCAATTACCCAAGGTTGCTCTGGTGATTGCAAACCTCGACAACTCAAATCGCCCGCAGCGTTGATGCTTACATTGGCAAAACCACGTTCCACGAGTAGGTCGGCCACCACATCAGCAGCCCAACCTTTTACATATCCAGATGGATCGACTCCGCCTGGCACTGCCCAAGGGTCAAATACACCGCCGGTTAATTTCTTAATTACCTCACACTGCTCGAGCACCTGCTGCACCAGCACGGGCATCTGACTTACCTGCGCGAATCCCATACGCAATGCACTGATAGGGGTATCTATTCGGTAAGTGGAGAACCAGTCATCAACTTGATGTAGGAATTGTGCTGCTTCGGCTAGGGTCGACTTGGTGGCAACATCTAAGTGCTCGGCTCGAACTTCAAGGACTACGACCGTGCCCCAAACTTCTTCGAAGTGAACAGCTCGTTGCCAACCTTCATCGGTAACACCTTGTCGAAAAGTGGAAGTGGACACAGTGGCCGATTACAGTCCGGCTTTTGCAATCGCACTAGCGAGCGAGGATTTAAATGCCGCAGAGGTGTAGCTAGCTCCACTAATCGAGGCAACTTTGGCTGACTGTGCTGTCAACGCCTCTTGAATCAGATACGGAATCGCATAACCTGAAATGTTTGTGGAGAGTCCACCCTGTGGCCACTGGAGTGGGGTGATGGCCGTGATCTTTCTGTTGGTCACGGTGATGCTGACTTGAACGTTTCCATAGAAAAGCGCCTGCGCACTATTACCAGTGAAGGTGGCTGGCGCTGCCGGTGTCGGTGTCGGGGTGGCCTTCGTTGGAGTGGGTGTCGGGGTGGCCTTCGTTGGAGTGGGTGTCGGGGTGGCCTTCGTTGGAGTGGGTGTCGGGGTGGGTTTAGCTGGCGTTGGCGTTGGTGTGGCCTTAGCCGTTGAAGTCGGCGCCGGGGTTGCCTTGGTTGGAGTTGGTGTCGGGGTGGCCTTAGCCGTTGAGGTCGGCGTCGGGGTTGCCACCGTCTTTGTTGCTGTTGCCGAGGGCACAGCAGCTGGAACATTTGTGGTTAAGCCCTGTTGTCCGGATCCAGCATTAGTTTGTGGCGTACCCAAGGCCATAGTGCTACCCAATGTGGCTAGTGAATTATCGGGTGTGTAGCGCAAGGTGGCAGTAAGGCCAGCTATCGTCCCTGCGGTAACAAATACAGCTCTTTTCATATCCCTATGTCCTTAGAATGCGAATGATTCATGGTGAATTCGTTTCTCGGGCACGCCAGCATCGGTAACCATTTTTATCACGCCATCCATAAACCCGTTCGGCCCACAGATATAAATGTCGCTGTGTAGCAGCGCTGGTGCATATTGCGACATGTATTCAACCGTCATTGGATGCTGTTCTCGTGGCCCCTCGAGGTAAACAACTTCCCAGCCTTTTCGCTCGGCGAAAGCGTCTAGCTCCTGACGAAGCGGAGCGTGCTCGCCATCAGAAACTCGGTAAATAAACGTGATGTTCACCGATTTAGGCAGGTCATCCATCATGGCCCGGATTGGCGTAACCCCAATACCGGCCGCAAACGCGGTAACAGCATTGGTGTAGCGCTGTTTCGCGGTAAACACACCGTACGGACCTTCAGCTATTAATCGAGTGCCTGGCTTGAGCAATTCCTGGAAGCTCGAGGACTGATCGCCTAAGTGCTTTACCGTGATGCGCATTTCGCTGTCAATCGGCTTCATTGACAGAGAATACGGATGCGCCTGCCACCACCAATGTGGCGTGATGAAACGCCACTGAAAAAACTGTCCACCGCTAGCATTAAACCGCTTCAGATTTCGGCCAGTCACATAGATGCTGACCACATTGTCGGTCTCGCGAACAACTTTAGATACCTTTAAGCCGCTTCGTAGAGATAGCCAAAGTGGAACTGCAATTCGGCTAACTAAAATTAGCAGTCCAATAAATACATACAGGCCAATCCAAAACTTTTTTAGCAACGGATGCGCTAGAAAGAGTTGGCTGGTAGTGATTTGGTGGCCAAACGAGAGCGCGATAGCGATGTAGAAGTATAGATGCGCGGTCCACCATGTTTCATACTTCATTCGGCGTCTAGCAATTTGGTGTGAGGCAAGTCCGAGGATTACCATCAGAGCAAAACCGACTGTAGCCGGCAACATCCAGCCGTAGGTGGTGATCAGCAGCCACAGTTGATGCAACACACCAACGTTCGATGACTGCGCGTACCCAATCGTGGTAAACACCACATGGCCGACAATCAAAAATAGTGAATACGGCGCAATTGATCGGTGCCACTGAATCATGCGATCATGGCCAGCCTCTTTTTCGATCCACGCAACTCGAGAAATAAGCACCATCAGCATTAAACATAAGTAAGTACCAGTCATGGCACAGGTACTACCAAGTGCGTTAGCCATACCGCCAGACGAACTGACTCCCGGCAATAAAGTCACTAATGAGGTGCCAACCACTGCACCAAAACCCAAACCTGCTGCAAGCGTGACGAAATTCACCCGCCACTTCATTGGTGGCTTGTGCTGTTTAGTCAGACTCTTAGTCAAAATAATTCCTCTGGCGTGTTAGTTGCGGTAGCCAGGATTAGTTGTCATCATCATGATGGAAACCGCCAGGTCCGTTATTGTTTCCATCGTCATCGCCACCATCGTCATCGCCACCCTGGCCGGGAGTAAATCCCGGCGGTGGTGTTGGAAAACCGGCTGGGGTACTCGCTGTTGGGACAGGAGTTGGAAGTGCGGTTGCTTTAGCTCGCCCCGTGCTGTGTTCAGCCTGAGTTGCCTGCGGAGCCGGGGCTTGCGAATGTGTTGGAGTTCCGGATGCGGGAGTTGCCTGTGGATTTGGCGTGGAAGTATTTGCTGGAGTTCCCGATGCGGGAGTTGCCTGTGGGGCCGCGCTCTGGAGGGCCTGCTGGATTGGTCGCGCTGAATGCTTTTCGTTACTAACGATCGCATTTGTTGAAAGGTCGGCAGTTGCCACGCCAACGGTACTTGTAGCGTGGCCAGCTAACGAATTGTTGTTTATTGCATAAGCAGCAGATCCTGCTGCAAGAACACCCGCAACCGTGAAAATTGATACTAGTTTCCCGTTCATGAATCAAACGTACCCTGCACATGACTAAAGCTCATCCCAGAAAAATCCAAGAATCATCCAAATTCGCCAAGCGAAGTGGTTATTTACTGAAAACACGCAAGAATTGCAGAGTGAACATACTGCTTGTCGAGGACGACCCCTCAGTTGCTGCCAGTGTAATCGACGGCTTGGAAAGTGAGGGATTTCACGTAACGCACGTATCCACTGGGGCGGCTGCAATTGCCGCAGCCCAAACTGGCGCGGCTGAGATTATTCTGCTTGATCTGGGCTTACCAGATATGGATGGTCAACAGGTATGCCGAACGATTCGCAGTGAATCTGCTACGCCGATAATTATTCTGAGCGCACGCAGTGAAGAAGTTGATCGGGTTTTAGCGCTGGAATTTGGCGCTGACGATTATCTAGTAAAGCCATTTGGCATGCGTGAGTTGGTAGCGCGCATTCGTGCGGTAACGCGACGGGCTAATCACACCGAAAAGGATGCAAGTAATGCGGCGCAGGAAATTGGTCCGCTAAAAATAGACCGTAGAAGTCAACGTGTCTATGTGTCAGATGTCGAAATCTCGCTAACTCCTAAGGAGTTTGACCTGCTCGACTACTTGGCCAGCGACCCAGGCGCCGTTTACCGTCGAAACGACATAATGCGCGAGGTTTGGGACACCGACTGGTACCAGACCACCAAAACTGTCGATGCCCACATAGCATCATTGCGAAAGAAATTAAATCACCAGGATTGGATTGAGGCGGTCCGTGGTGTCGGTTTCAGATTGGCTATTCCTAGCTCGTGAAATGGCGAATGGTCGCGGCATTACTGGGTTTGACGCTTGTCGTACTTCTGGTTCATGACATTCCTTTAGCAAAGTACCTGCGCACGGTAGAAAACGACCGCATTATCACTGGTCTTGAACGCGATGCTTTTGTCATCGTGGGTAATGCCCATGACGCGGTTGAAGATCCGAATAAAACCAATCAGGCAAACCTTGTTGCAGTTCTGAACAACTACCGAGCATCCAGCCAAGCTGTAGTTATCGTTACGAATGCCAGCGGAACCGTTATTGCGTCAACAGATCCGTCAATTGAGGTTGGCGCTGAATTTAAATCTCGCCCTGAAATTAACAAGGCACTGGCTGGTGGAGTCGCCACCGGTCGAAGGTACTCAAACACCCTGAAATACGAGATTCTCTATGTCGCAGTCCCCATGCTTCGTGGTACGAAAGTGTACGGCAGTGTTCGTATTACTTTTCCCGCAAGTGTTGTCGACAATATTGTTGGCGCCCGGCTAAAGGGAATTGCCTCGGTCGCTGGCATCACACTGCTTTTGGCAATCTTGATTGCCCTGCTACTAGCAACCAGCGTGACTCGTCGATTAGGAAACCTGCAAAGAGTTACTGAGCAATTCACCGATGGCAATCACCTAGTGCGAGCCGATGCGACTGCTGGTGCCAGTGAAATTCGTAGCCTGGCAACTAGCTTCAATCTGATGGCCGACCAACTCTCAACTCTTATTGCACAGCAACGTGCTTTTGCCGGTGATGCTTCGCATCAATTGCGCACACCGCTAACTGCATTGCAACTACGCCTTGAGCGAGCGACAGATCTGCTCCAGAGCGATCCGCAGGCAGCGATAGAACGTCTTGACGCAGCGATGTTAGAGACTGAGCGTCTGCAAAATATTGTGGAGGGATTGTTAGTACTTAGCAAAGCCGAGGAGCAGACTAAGGTCGCTCTTGAAGTTATTGATCTCGCGGTAATTGCTAAAGCGCGAGTAGAAAATTGGACAGCATTGGCCGGTGAATCTGGCGTTGTTATCAATTTGGACTGCCCTGACCAAGCACTGATTCTGGCAATACCTAGTGTGGCTGAGCAAGTCATTGATAACTACATCGATAATTCACTGAAGTACGCGCCAAAGAACTCAATAGTCACTGTGCTAGTTAAACCTGACTTAGATACCACAACGCTGCATGTAATTGACCAAGGGCCCGGCTTGGCTGCTGACGATCTCGAGCGGGCATTCAATCGCTTTTGGCGCGCACGCAGTGATGCCCATGGCAGTGGATTGGGCTTGGCGATTGTTGACCGACTTCTAGTTGCGTGTGGTGGATCGGCGCGGTTAACTAACCATCAGCCAAATGGACTTGATGCCCAAGCCACTTTTAACAATGGCTAATTGGCTGGTGCGGTAGTTTCGTCTGAAGTTGGTGGCTGCTTTATTCGGCAAAGATGTTCGAGCCACAGTGCCACAATAATCAAGATAAGCGCAGCAACGATGACTAGTGCAATTACCAGTAGCCGATGTCGTACATCCGCGGTTACGGTAATTCGTAAATTCACGAACGCTAAACCGATGTAGAATCCGAGAACTAAAGTGCCGACTCGTGACGCAGCCATGGCCAGGGCTGCAGTTCTAGCCGCGACAAGCGCAGGCATTCGATCAGCCGGATTCTGCGCCTGTAACTTCGATTTAGCAATCAGCGCCCAAGTAAGCACAACTGCGCTCAAAGTCCACATAGTTACGGCATTCATCGCAGGAACTGGCATCTGCACATCAAACCAATGTGGCCAAAGGTGAGCTAGCGACCAGCCAAATGAACCAGCTAGCAGGGCCAAAGCTGCCAGAAATGGGATTCGGGTTTTAGTTAGGTTCATGCGCTCACCCCAACTAACTTTAGGTCGCTGCGCAGCAAGATTTGCTGACCGGATACCGCCGCGAGTAACGAACCGACATTCGCAGTACCGCCTAATTGCCAGTCTGGCGCAATTTCATTTAGCGGGACTAAAACGAACGCCCGCTGCGCTGCTCGGGGATGTGGCACAGTTAACTGCTCAGTTGAATTTTGGAAACCCACCACATCAATGATGTCGATGTCTATGGTGCGTGGTCCCCAATGGATGTCTCTGGTTCGCCCCTGGGCTAATTCGATCTGATTAACCACAGCAAGTAACTCAAGTGGCGTAAGTTCGGTTTCGAGAACGACTGCGGTGTTTAAATACTCACTCTGTTCTGGCCCACCTAGCGGCTCTGTTTCATAAACTGAAGCCACAGCCAAAACTTTGCCCACTTGATCAGCTAACTGGGTAGTTGCATTTTGCAAGTGCAGCATCCGGTCGCCTAAGTTCGAGCCGATTGACAGCGCGACCTGGGTCACGGCAGTCTCCGAGTTACCGAAACATCGTTAAATTGAACTTCGATTGGCGCATAGGGTTTATGCACTGTCACCTCGACTGAGATAACCATCGGCATTTTTAATATTTTTTGGGCAATGGCATCTGCCAGTGACTCGATCAAATTAAATGCCGGCCCAATTATTGCTTCATGAACTACTTCTGCGATAAGAGCGTAGTTAAGTGTGTTTGCGATGTCATCAGAACTAACAGCTAAGCCGAAGTCAGTTTCCACTTGCACATCGACTAAAAAGTCTTGGCCCTTTTCCCGTTCTGCGGGCAGCACTCCGTGATAACCAAAGCCGCGTAAGCCAATGAGATTTATCAAATCAGACACTTGAACCCCTGAGTTTCTCCACCACAGCGATTGCATCTCGCGCTGCACTAACATCATGCACTCTAACTGCCCAAACTTGGTGTTGCGCCATAATTGTTGTGATTGCCGTGGTGGCTGATTCGCGCAGATCTACCGCACGAGGACCGTTTTCATCAGCCAATAGCTCACCGATAAATCGTTTACGCGAAGCTCCAACAAGAATTGGATGACCCAGTTCTTGCAGCTTGGCAATCTGTGCCAGAAGCGGCCAATTTTGGTCCGGCGTCTTTGCAAAGCCGATGCCTGGGTCGAGCACAATCCGCTGGCTTGCTACTCCTGCGGATACTGCTGACTCAAGTTGGGCCTGTAGTTCGGCACAGACGTCGCTAGTGACATCCAAATATTGAGTTAGCTGTGCCATTCGATCAGAGTGTCCGCGCCAATGCATCATGACAAATGGAACATTCGCGTCGGCGATCGTGGCCAGCATGCTACCGTCCGCTTGGCCGCCACTTACATCGTTGATTAGCTGGGCTCCAGCTGCGATGGCCTGCGTTGCAACTGCGGCACGCATTGTGTCAACACTCACGACAACTCCGGCTTCAACCAACCCTTGCACTACCGGAATAACTCGAGTTAATTCTTCGTCGGTGGTCACCCGGTCAGCGCCTGGTCTCGTGGACTCTCCACCGACATCCACAATATCTGCGCCATCAGCGGCAAGGCTCAGACCGTGTTGAATCGCCGCTTGTTTACTTGCATGTTGGCCACCATCACTAAACGAATCAGGAGTTACATTAACCACCCCAATAACAAGGGTGCGGGCTAATTGCGCCAAGTGATCTGGCAGTCCAGCTGGGTGCTGCATTTTAGTTTCCGTGAATTAGCGACATCGCTTCGCTGCGAGTGGCCGCATCTCTGAGTTGTCCGCGTACCGCCGAGGTCACTGTGGTTGCACCTGGTTTGCGAATACCTCGCATTGACATGCAAAGATGTTCGCATTCAACAACGACAATTACGCCAGCTGGTCGCAGAATACGGACCATCGCATCGGCTATTTGGGTGGTCAAGCGCTCTTGAACTTGTGGGCGATGCGCATACAAGTCGACTAGCCGAGCGATCTTTGATAGGCCAGTGATTCGTCCGTCTTCACCAGGAATGTAACCGACATGAGCAACTCCATGGAATGGTACTAAGTGATGCTCACACACTGAGTACAGGGCGATGTCTTTAACCACGACCAACTCTTCATGGCCCAGCGCAAATGTGGTGGTCAGTACATCCTCGGCACGTTTGTGTAGGCCGTCAAAAATTTCGGCATAAGAACGAGCCACACGAGCGGGCGTTTGGGCTAACCCTTCACGCTCTGGATTTTCACCAATCGCAAGTAGGAGTTCCCTAATTGCTGCTTCAACTCGAGGACCATCAAATGGTGCAACAGCGGGTGGTTCGCCCAGCTGCTCGATTGGATCTAAAGTCACTACTAGCCTTCGATATTTTCAGCGGGAGCAACCGCTACCGGCGGCTGGTTACTAGGTAGCCGGCGCGCAGAACCAGTCCAAGCTGGTCGCTGTGGTCGACGCTTTAACGGTAAGAAAATCTGCTCAATCTCTTCGCGATTAAGTGTTTCCTTATCCAGCAGCTCGACAACAAGCGCATCTAGCACTTCACGGTTGTCTTGCAGAATCTCGAATGCCTCATGATGTGCAATGTCGATGAATGTGCGCACTTCTTCGTCAATTGCGGCGGCGACTTCCTCAGAGTAGTCACGACTATGGCCGACATCTCTACCCATGAATACTTCGCCAGTATCTTGTCCGTACCGTACCGCGCCTAAGCGTTCAGTCATACCGAACTGCATAACCATTTTGCGCGCTACAGAAGTAGCCTTTTCAATGTCATTGCTAGCACCAGTGGTTGGATCATGGAAAATCATTTCCTCCGCAGCCCGACCGCCAAGCATGTATGCCAACTGATCCAACATCTCACTGCGAGTGGTTGAATACTTATCCTCTTCCGGCAGCACCATGGTGTAACCCAAAGCGCGACCGCGCGGCAAGATAGTGACCTTATGCACGGGATCAGTATGCGGAAGTGCTGCTGCCACTAGTGCGTGGCCGCCTTCGTGATAGGCAGTAATTAACCGCTCGTGATCTTTCATAACGCGGGTGCGCTTTTGCGGTCCACCAATTACTCGGTCAATCGCCTCATCGAGAATTTCATAAGTAATCAAAGTCTGATTAGTGCGTGCAGTTAGCAGCGCCGCTTCGTTAAGCACGTTAGCCAGGTCTGCACCAGTAAAGCCTGGGGTGCGACGAGCAATCGAGACCAGATCAATACCGTCTGCAAGTGGCTTGCCCTTGGCATGTACGGCAAGAATATCGCGGCGACCGAGCAAGTCAGGGACATCAACGGCAATCTGGCGATCAAAGCGACCCGGGCGCAGTAGTGCAGGATCAAGAATGTCTGGGCGGTTAGTCGCGGCAATCAGAATTACACCCGAGTTGGCATCAAAGCCATCCATCTCAACAAGCATCTGATTCAGGGTCTGTTCACGCTCATCATGTCCGCCACCTAGCCCAGCACCACGCTGGCGACCAACAGCATCAATTTCATCGATGAAAATAATTGCCGGTGCACTGTCTTTGGCTTGACTGAAAAGGTCGCGAACGCGACTTGCGCCAACACCAACGAACATTTCGACGAAGTCAGAACCCGAGATTGAGAAGAAAGGAACTCCAGCTTCACCGGCGACTGCGCGAGCCAGCAAAGTTTTTCCAGTTCCCGGCGGACCGTAAAGCAGTACACCCTTTGGGATCTTGGCACCGACAGATAGGAACTTAGCGGGTTCAGCTAAGAATTCCTTAATCTCGACGAGCTCTTCAACAGCTTCGTCCGCACCGGCAACATCAGCAAAAGTGGTTTGTGGCATGTCCTTGTTAACCAACTTGGCTTTAGACTTTGCAAACTGCATAACTCGACCGCCACCTTGCATCTGGCCGATGAAGAAAAACAGTAGGACCATGATCAAGATGAGTGGAATTATGGAAACAGCCAGACTTACCCAAAACGATTCGTGTGGCACAACAATGTTGTAACCCTCTGGTAAGGCCTTGGCAGAAACCTGGCGATCTAGTAGGGCAATTAAGTCTGTGCCCTGCCCTTGAATGAAGCTTGCGACCTCTTTAGTTCCATCGGTCAATACGACTGTGATGGTCTGGTCTTTATCGACCAAGACTGCTGATTTCACCCGACCATGCGTGATGTCAGAAACGATTCGAGAAGTATCAACTTTTTTGGCGCTATCCGATGAGGAAAGTGCATTGCTACCGAGTAAGAGCACGGTGACCGCAATCAGAATCCAGGCGAATGGCGAGCGGAGAAGATTCTTAATTTTCATCGTATTTTATAGTCCTCAAAAGGTCGTGAATCTTTACGGTACTACTGATATAGGTCATTGCGCTAAGTCACAGGGCAAGTTCCGCCTAAAGGTGAACAAGGCGCGCAGGTCGAAGGCTAGCCAATCTCGGGTTTTCTCCGAGATTCTGCCTATTCTGTAAGGGTGATTTTCAAATCAGTGATGGATTCGCGGCCATACCCTGAGCCAACCTTGACAGGTGAACAATGGGGCGAATTAGCACCGCGCCAGATCCGCCTGGACGAACTCTCCACAATCAAAAGCACGCTGGATTTACATGAGTTGCTTGCGAGCGACTCTACATTTTTCGGCGACCTCTTTGCTCGGGTAGTTCGCTATAACGGTCAGCTCTATTTAGAGACTGGTTTACATCGGGCCGTGCGCGCCGCGTTGCAAGGGCGAACATCATTGCATGCTCGTGTTTACGAAATACCCGCCGCTTAGAGTCGTCCTGCTTCGTGGACTCGGCGTAAAAAGTCTTGAGTTTGGGTCATGGTTGGGTTATGAATGACTTGATCCGCGCTGCCGCGCTCAATAATTAATCCATTTTCCAAAAAACAAACCTCATCAGCTACCTGAGTAGCAAAGCCCATTTCATGTGTTGCGAGCACCATCGTAATTCCGTCTTGCTTAAGATCGCGCACCACTGACAAAACTTCATTTACCAAAACCGGATCAAGTGCTGAAGTCACTTCATCAAGTAGCAACAAGCGCGGCTTGACCGCAAGCGATCGGATAATCGCCACACGCTGCTGCTGACCGCCGCTCAACCGATCTGGATACTGATCAGCTTTATCAGCAAGGTCAAAGCGCTTTAAAAGTTCCAGGGCTGCGTGATGCGCTTCATCTCGCGACAATCCATGCACTTTGATTGGCGCAAGAGTGATGTTCTCCAAAACTGTTTTATGCGGGAAAAGGTTGAAAGCTTGAAAGACCATGCCTAACTTGCGGCGCACCACATCAACGTCAATTTTGGGATCTGAGATTTCTTGACCATCAAGGATGATTTGACCGTCATCAATTGAATCCAGCAAATTTATGCAGCGCAACAACGTTGATTTGCCTGAGCCTGAGGCGCCAATCAAAACAGTCGCGGTGTGCTCAGGTACAGCCAAAGAAATTTCAGACAGGACTAATTCAGAACCGAAGCTCTTGCGCAAATTATGTAGCTCTAGAACGTTCATGCCGAGCCCTGCGCATTTTGTCGATTGATCGACTTCATCAAAACATAATCGGTATATCGCGTAAGCGGAATTGTGATAATCAGGAACAAAACTGCGGCGACCACATACGGGGTGTAATTGAATGTGCGCGAACTTTCTATTTGCCCAGCCCGCACGGCATCGACTACACCCAAGATTGACACCAAGCCTGTGTCTTTGAGTAATGAGATGAAGTCGTTGAGCAGCGGTGGCACAACTCGGCGTACTGCCTGAGGCAAAACCACATGACGCATAGTCTGATGGTGACTTAGGCCTAACGAGCGAGCAGCAGCGCGCTGACTTGGATGAATCGACAAGATTCCGCTGCGCAATACCTCAGCGACGTATGCAGAATAAGTGAGCACGATCGCGGTGGTGCCGAGAACGAAAACATTCGAGGTAATCCCCTGCAATTGCAGTGCTGGAACGCCAAAGCCAACTAGCAAGATCACCAAAATTAATGGGATGCCACGAAAGATGTCTACGTATGCGGTGGCCAGAAATCGTAGTGGAGTTAATGCAGCCGAGCGAGAAGTCCGAGCTAGGGCCAAAAGTAACGAAAAGATACCAATTGCAATGGACGCGATAATCGTTAATTCAATGTTTGTGATTAGACCACGAGTCACTAGATGCGCTACTGAGATGCCGTAGTGCAGATCGAAGAATGTAGTTTTTACGACTGTCCAGCCTGGTGACTTAAGTATGACTGCAGTAACGGCCGCCAAGACGGTCAGGCTTGAAATGGTCGAAACTAAAATCCGACGGCGTGTGATTGCTCGGCGAATTAGTGTGCGTTCTTGCTCCCGCTGACTTGGCGACCATGCGACAGCCCGATCCACCTGCTGGTGAACCGGGCTGTCTGTTGTGCTCATGATATTTATTGCTAATTACTACTTGAGTACTGCGGCACCGGCAGCAGAAGTTAGCCAGGTGTCTGTGATTTTTGCTAGCGTTCCATCTTTAGTAATCGCGTCTACGGCTTGCGAGACACACTTAGTAATTGGACTGTTTTTCGCCAGTAACAAACCAAACTGATCACCTTCGCCAGTAGATGGCAACTGACCCACAATTAGTCCGTTAGGAATCTCAACCGCAGTTAAGTAGAAAGCAGTAGGAAGATCGACAACTACGCCATCAATCTGATGATTCTTCAGCGCTGTAACCGCAGCAGCATTGTCATTGAAGACCTGTGCCTGCGTAGTTGGTTTAACTACATCGTTAATTGCATTTAGTGAGGTTGTTCCGACGGCTGCACCTAGTTTGGCTGAAGCTAAATCCGCAATCGAAGTCTTGCCATCAATCGGGCTCCCTTTGTATGAAACAACTGCCTGTGGTGCGGTGTAGTAAGGGCTGGAGAAGTCGACTGCTTTCTTGCGCGCTGCTGTTATTGAGAACTGCTGCAAGTTGAAATCAAAAGTCTTGGCGCCCGGGGTAACAGCGCCATCAAAGGTTGTGCGCACCCACTTAACATCTGATTGTGCAAAACCTAGTTTGTCAGCCACGGCGTATGCAACTGCTGGCTCAAAACCCTTTCCAGTTTCTGGTTTGTCATCAATTGCCCATGGCGAATAAGCAGGACTACCAGTTGCGATAGTTAATGTTCCTTTGGTTAAAGTCGCTAGTCCACTTTTAGTGCAGTCTGATGAAATTGCGCCAGTGCTCTTAGTGGCACAAGACGTAAGTGCGAGTGCTAATGCGGCTGCCGATAATCCGGCGGTAATACGAGTTGCGATTTTCACGCGTTTCTCCTTCAATGTTGTCCTATCTTGAGCCACAACGGTTGCGACTCAAGTGGGCCCACTTGGACCCGCGCTTGCCATTTGCATGGCCTGGTCTGTTCACCGGGGCACCCCATCGCGGTCTGCAAGGGTTGTCGGATAACTAGCCGGTACTTTGTGTTATCACTCTTGACCTAGGGCAATGCTAGCAAGTTGTACCACTCAATGGTTAGTGCGTCTGCGAGAATCAGAGCATGGTTGCAGACTTTAATCAGGCGATGAAAAGTGCACTCGCGCAGGCATCGCTGGCTGCCAGCTCTGGCGAGGTGCCAGTTGGTGCCGTGGTTCTTGATGAATCCGGGCAAATCATTGGCGTTGGGCACAATGATCGCGAAGCGAGTCATAACCCGCTTGGTCACGCCGAAGTAGTCGCTTTAACCCAAGCTGCCGCCGCTAAGAAATCCTGGCGATTAGATGGGTGCACCTTGGTAGTCACTTTAGAACCTTGCACTATGTGTGCCGGCGCTACTGTCCAAGCCAGAATTGCTCGGATTGTGTTCGGCGCCTTTGACGAAAAGGCCGGCGCGGTGGGATCGCTTTGGGATGTAGTCCGAGATCGCAGACTGCCACACCGGCCAGAAGTTATTTCTGGAGTTTTGGCGCAGGAATGCGCACAAATACTTACCGATTTCTTCGCTGCAAACCGCTAATTCAGTTGGCGTTTTTCGTTGATGCAGATTTACAGGTAATCTAGGCGACGGTGTCGTGTCCGAGCGGCCAAAGGAGCACGCCTCGAAAGCGTGTGAGGGTTAACGCCCTCCGTGGGTTCAAATCCCACCGACACCGCCATTGCGGTAATCGCGCTAAGCGATTGCCTCGCTGTGGCGGAATAATAATCGGGGATTTGGGAGAAGTTCGCGCGAATAGCGTGAACTTAGGTTCCCACCGACACCGCCATTGCGGTAATCGCGCTAAGCGATTGCCTCGCTGTGGCGGAATAATAATCGGGGATTTGGGAGAAGTTCGCGCGAATAGCGTGAACT
>Ga0114964_10001465_pt1 | contig 17187 bp, 11 predicted proteins | sample C_131016_MF_Meta_FD_92638 | JGI IMG/M metagenome (GOLD analysis project Ga0114964, IMG submission 92638) | Freshwater microbial communities from Lake Croche, Canada to study carbon cycling - C_131016_MF_MetaG | ecosystem: Environmental > Aquatic > Freshwater > Lake | place: Lake Croche, Canada... | reverse complement strand
TATGGTGCAACCGTACTTGCCAGCAATACTATTCAATTAGGAAATACTTCAATTACCGACGTAAAAACAAGTGGTACTTTTACTGCTGATGCTGTAACTTATCCAAAAGCGCATGGAACTCCAGGTCAATTATTATCAACTTCTGGAAGTGGTACATTGACTTGGATTACAGCATCGGTTATTGATGAATCAAAAGAATTTAGTGCCACTGCTTCACAAACTTCTTTTGCTTTAACTCAAACACCGTCTACAAACAGTAAAGTAAAAATGTTTATAAATGGTATTAGAATAAGTAATACAGCTTATACATTAAGTGGAAGCACATTAACGTATGTGCCAGCCAACAATGGTTCCTATAATTTGGCTCTTGGAGATAGAGTTCAGATTGATTTCTTTAGATAAGAATGAATGGTTCTACAATAATTTAAATTGATATCATAATTTAAAAATATTAATTTTTGATTGAAATGTTTATCGAAATTGATTAGAAAATATAAAATAAAATTAGTTGTTATAAATAATTGGTGTGATTTTCATTAATTCAATAACTACAAAAACAAATTATTAAAATATTAAACAATGAAAAAAATATTCCTTTTAATGTTGACTTTTGTTATGTCAAACTTGTATTCGCAAACAATAGTTTCAAATACAGATAAAGACGTATTGGTTCAAAAGTGTTTGACTTTTCAGCCTTTGCTGGATAAAATACCTACGCAAGTTCAAGAAATGATAACAGATTACTATATTTTTGGAAATAATAATGAATTTAATTTTTCTCAAAACCTCATTGTAAACGGCAAAAGTATCTCTTTTCTTAGCAAAGGTGACTTAAGCCCAATTAAACCTTATTTTATTTTCTTTACAATGAATGTTGAAAATAATAATGCATTCGTCAGGTATTATTTTAATTATACTTACAATGGTGTAGAAACAACAATTCCTATTACTATAGATTTTGTAAAAACAAACTCGGTATGGCAAGTGCTTCAGCATACTATTTAAAAGAAATTAATATGACTATAAAAAATACATCAACCACTATTTTTTTTAAAATAATAGTAGTCTTTTTACTGTTTTCTTTGCAAATAAATGCACAGACTTATAGGATTTTGAATAACGGACAAAGGAGAGTTGGAAATGGATCTGAAAATTCAATAAACGCTTCTGGAAACATGCAACAGCCATTTTATAAAAATGGAACTTCTTGGGTTAAATTAACTTATAGTTCCTACCCATTAGATATCCGATGGGGAGTTGGCGGAACAGGTTCCAATTGGAATATAAGTGGAACTATGGTAGATAATCCAACAGTTTCAAATGCTGTTTATGATTATACTGGCTTTACAATCACTAACTCTACAACTGGTGATGGTTATGGTGTAATTAAATTTACTGGAAATATAACTATCAATTCTCAGTTATTTTTGGTGGAAAACACTTATACACTCGGGGCATCAGATGGTTTTTTTAAAGTAAAAACAAAAATTACAAATAAAAGTGCTTCAACTGCAACTAATGTAAGACTTTGGGTAGGTACACGTGATGATTGGGTTGGTACCACAGATGGGCCAACCAAGGAGAGAGGAAATTTAGTTGATGGTGTTTTTACAATTATTCCGAATCAGTCAACTCAAGCAAAAGCAATTAAGATATATACTGGAAATGAGGCAATATTAATGTTCAGTAATTCTACTAGGGCTTATTCAACCATAAATAATTGTTGTAACTTTACAAATGCAACTAACCAAGATCCTTCTACAAATGTTACAACTCAAACAGGCGATGGTTCTTATGCTGTTTATGCCCGTTTCAATGATTTGTTGGTAAATCAAAGTGATGAGTTGGACTGGTATTATGCAGCTGGAACACTATCTCAAATTAATGCGATTATTCTTCAAGTAGCACAAGCGGCAAGCTCTGTACAAAACATTACTTATAACTCGGCAACTTATTCTTATACCGCAACTCAAAGTGGAACAACAAGTTATGTTTTAGTTCCTTCAGGATCAACGGTTCCAACTACTTCTCAAATTGAAGCAGGTGTAAGCTACACAGGAGGGACGGTAGTTTCTAGTAGCTCTATTGCAAGTACTGCAAACCAGGCAAATAATTATTCTTTTACAGGTCTTAATCCAAATACCGCCTATACTGTATATGCCGTAACAAAATATTTTGATGGATCTAACAATGTATTTACCTCAATACAAACAACGAATTTCACCACACTTTTCCAACCGCCTACTATAACTAATTTTAGCGATATTAGTAAAATGTATAATGATGCTCCTTTCACTATTGTTGCTCCTACATCAAATAGTGCTGGTGCTTTTACTTATACAAGTAGCAATACTTCGGTTGCAACTGTAAGCGGAAATACAATAACTATACTTAGAGGTGGTACAAGTACAATAACAGCTAATCAAGCTGCAAATGGTAATTTTTTAAGTGGTTCCACTACTGCAACTTTAACTGTTTCTTATGATCCACCCATTTTTACCTTTAATCCATCTGGTTTTCCACAAACAATGTGTGCAGGTTCTTCATCCATATCAGTTGCTGTTAATGGTGGTGGTGATGCAATAGCAAGTTATACTTGGTACAAGAATGCGGCTCCTTCAAACACAGGAGGGACACAAATTGGAACTGCCATTTCTTCAACATTAACTACGAATACTTTTTCTCCAACAGATTCAGGAGCTTTTTATTACTACGCAATTGTTACAACCGCTAGTGGACTTACAGCAACAAGTGAAGTTTCAGGACAAATTACTGTAAATGCAATACCTGTAATAAGCAGTCAACCTGCTACAGCCACACAAGCCATTTGTATAAATGGTTCAGCAACAGCTTTGTCGGTTACGGCAACTGCAGGTAGCGGAACATTATACCGCTATAAATGGTTTAGCAACGCTACTGCATCTACTACAGGAGGGACTCTTGAGGCAACTACTTTATCTTCCACTACAACCAATACTTATACACCTGATACAACGGTGTCTGGCACAAAGTATTATTATGCGGAAGTCACTAATTCAAATGGATGTTCGCTTAAGAGCAATTTATCTGGCGCAATAACCATAAATCCACTTTCTGTTGGAGGTACTGCGTCGTCTTCCAATTTGTTTATGTCTAGCGGAGGACAACCTACTATTTATTTATCTGGAAATACAGGCACAATAGTTTGGCAAAAATCTACTGATGGACTCACAGGATGGGCATCGGCATCAGGTGCTGGTACTACAACTTTTATTAGTTCTGCAGTAGCAGCAACAACTTTTTTTAGAGCATTAGTAACAAGTGGTGGTTGTACAGCAGAAGCTAGCAATGTGATTAAAATTACCATTACTACAACACCTGTTACATCAACAGGTATAGTAAGTTCTGTATGTTATAGTGCTAGTGCACAAACTACTACAATGCCTTATACAGCATCGACAGGTAGTCCTAATTCATATTCTATTGATTGGGATTATGCAGCAAATAATGCAGGATTGGCAGATCAAGCAGCTACTTCTTACACCTTCCTTTCTACCGGTGGAAATGTGACTAGTATTGTGATACCAGCTGGGTTGGCCATAGGATATTATTATGGTGTGATGACCGTTACCAATGGTACAGGAACATCAACACTAAACATAAAAGTCGCAATTGGTTCTATTGCAGGTAGCATAAGCGGGGGGACCTCTGTAATTATAGGTACAAACAGTACAGTGTTAACACTTGAAGGTTATGCGGGCTCCATTGTATGGCAATCTTCTTCAGATAACACCAATTTTACTACAATTCCAAGTGCTACTTCGGCTACTTACACCGCCACTAATTTGACCAGTACGACTTTTTATCGGGTAATAGTTACAAATGGAACTTGTCCAGCAGTAACTTCTTCAACTGCTAATATCACAGTTATGCCCAATTCAAATAGGTTCGGAATTTATGGTTCGTCAACCACGAATACCATCAACAATAATGTGGCTTCGGTTGTGGACGATTCTATTATTGTGAACTCAAATGGTTCTGTTAGTGGATTTACAGTTACAATCACGGGTGATTATACCGATGGAGATGTTCTATCTTATACAGGTTCATTACCAGCAGGAATTAATACCAGTGCCTTTAATCCAACTTCTAGAAGTTTGACTTTTACGGGGACTACTTCTGCAATAAATTGGCAAAATTTACTTAGAAAGGTTACCTTAAAATCAACTTCTGCTTGTTACCCAACTAACCGAAGAGTGAGCTTCCTTCCAAGTGATAAATTTTTCAATTTATTTAATGGACATTTTTATGAATATGTATCAACACTACAAAGCTGGACTAGTGCTAAATCGGCAGCTGCTGCCAAAAGTTATTATGGAAGACAAGGATATTTAGTAACGATTTCATCTGAAGCCGAAAACAGTTATCTTAATTCATTAATTGGTAAAAATACTTGGATTGGAGCAACAGATAATGCAGTTCAAATTAACTCAGCGTTTGGTTATACCAAATACAGTACTCAGATGCTTGCAGAAGGAAATTGGCACTGGGTCACAGGTCCAGAAAAAGGAACTCAAATGCGAAATGGAAATGCTGCAAACAATGTTTTAAAACCTGGTAATAATATATCGGGTGTTTATAACCAGTGGGCTGCTGGAGAACCTAACGAATGGCCTTTAAATCAAACACCAGGTGACGAAGATTATGCACATTTATACTCCGATGGTCGAAATTGGAATGATTATGATAATGGAAAGAGTTTTGCCAGTATTGTAGAATATGGAGGTTTATCAACAGATAATGTTTCTGATAATGTAACTTTTACTAGAAATATTGTTATAAGTAATTCTCCTTCAGGAACAATTTCAGGAGCTGCTCCAGTTTGTTCAGGTACAAATACAACCACGTTAACCTATAGTGGAGGAGGAACGATTGTTCGTTGGGAATATTCATTGGATAATTTTTTAACGGCTGGAATTCCAGTGAGTGCTACAACTTCTACTTTAACAGTTAATGATCTTTCAATTCCAAGATATTATCGCGTTATTGTAAATTCAGGAGCTTGTAGTGGGCTTGGTAGTTCTATAGTGTTAATAGATGTAAATTATTCTGTCGCTGGAAACATTACTTCAGAAAATAGTACAATATGTTCTGGAGGTAATGTAACATTGTCATTGAATGGAAATAACGGAAATGTTGTTAAATGGCAATATTCAACAGCAAGTGATTTTTCAACTAATGTAAATGACATCAATGTTACCACAACTTCAATTGTTCAACCAATCAGTACAAATGGAACCTATTACTTTAGAGCGGTGGTACAAAATAGTAATTGCTTATCAGGAGGTAGTGTTAATACAGCAGTATATCCAGTAACAGTTATTACAGGTGTTAATTTGGTAGGAGGTTCTATTAATAACGCAACCTACTGTGGTGGGTCTAATTCTGGAACATTAACACTTTCTGGTGCAATTGGAACAAGTTATCAATGGGAAGTGTCTAATGACGGTCTAGGAGTGATTTGGAACAATGCTTCTAGTACTTCTACTGTCTTGAATTATTCTGGAATAACAACCACTACCAAGTACCGGGTTAAAGTTACTAGTGGATCATGTGGATTTATATATAGTGCGGTTGGTACAATTACCGTAAATGAATCTTTTGCTGTGGGAACAATCAGCGGAGGAACAACATTGTATTCATTGACAAATAGCAGCACTTTAACTTTAAGTGATTATGTAGGTTCGGTACAATGGCAATCATCGCTTGATGGGAATACTTACACAAATATATTGAACGCTACAGGCGCAACTTATACAGCTACTAATTTGAATACTACTACATTCTTTAGAGCACTTGTAACTAATGGAAGCTGTACTCCAGTAGCATCAAATTCAGCAAAAATTACCATGGCTGTTATAATAATACCAGCAACACTAAGTAATTTTGGTAATGAAACAAAAACGGTTTTTGATGGTTCGTATTCAATTATTGCTCCAACATCTAATAATGTTTCAGGTGCATTTACATATACTTCAAGCAACACTAGTGTAGCTACAATCAGCGGAACAACGGTTACGATTATTGCTCCCGGAACATCTACTTTAACAGCAACTCAGGCAGAGAATGGTCCATTTAGTCAAACAGCTATAAGTGCTGTCTTAACGGTTCAAAATATTGTTGTATTGAATAAAAATGGAAAACAAACAAATTCGGATCTTAATTACGTTGATAAAAATGGTGGTCTTACTAAAATTTATGGATTAGGAATAAATGGTACTTTAATAGCCGCTAAATCAGTAGTTGCGATTGGAGATAGTTATAAAGGAGGGAAAGTAGCTTACATTCTCCAAGTAGGCGATCCTGGATATGATCCAGCTGTGCAACATGGATTGATAGCATCCACTTCAGATTTAAGCTCGGGAATAAAGTGGTCAAACGTATCTAATTCTATTACAAATGCAACGGGAACTTCAATTGGAACAGGTTTGTCGAATTCCAATACCATTATCACAAATCAAGGAGCTACAACTACTAATTATGCTGCAGGATTGGCGAGAGCCTATACTGGAGGTGGTTTTAATGACTGGTATTTACCAAGTAAAGACGAGCTTAACAAACTTTACTTAAATAAAGTAGCTATAGGTGGTTTTTCAGGGACTTTTTATTGGAGCTCAACGGAAGGTAGTACATCATCACAAAATCTAAATTATGCTTGGGGACAATTTTTCACAAATGGTGTACAGCAGGATTATGATAATACAAATGGTGCTAAAACTACTTTACAAAGTGTTCGTGCAGTTAGAAGTTTTTAACAAAAATTCAATTTTAAAAAAAACTTTTTTAAATCTTTTAATACAGCCTTAAATTAGTAGTTATAATTAAAAAAAAATAAAACAATCGATAGTATTTATCAAAATAAACAAAATGAATCAAATAGTCACATCAAGATTTAATACATTATTTTTCCTGTTTTGTTTTGGAACAAATTTACTTTCTGCACAAGAGGTGCCATCAGAAATTGCAAAAGATTCTATAAATAATGAAATTACTGTAGTTTCGCCAAAAAATGAAATCGCAATCGATTCTTCTAATAATGATTCGGATTCGGATTCTGAACTTAATAAATGGTCTTTTGAATTTGGATTTGGTTCAAATAAAGCCGTTCAGCCTTTTGGTACAGGTTACAATTCAAGTGGAGGAGCATTTTTTAGTTTTTCAACTTTGAATCATTTGGATTTCGGATTCAGATTTATGTTGAATTCTAAGTTTGGGATAAAATCAGATATCGGTTTTGATGTAATAAGCAATAATAGTGGAAGTGGCTCCTTACCATTCCGATCTATGCAAACTCGATTAGCGTTCCAAGGAGTTTTTGATTTAAGTAAAGCGTTTGAATTTAACACTTTTTCAAATTCAATAGGTCTACTAAGTCACGGTGGATTTCAATTTTCGCAATTCAAAGCAAAATCAGGTACGGGCAATCAAATAGGCGTTTCGGAAACCAACGGAGGTTTTATCTTTGGATTAACATCAATGCTATTAGTTTCCGATCGTACAGTTTTAACACTCGATTTTACCTTAATTTCAAATATCAAACAAAGACTTAATTGGGATGGAAGTGTTTCTTCTATTGAAAGCAATACTTCTGGTTTGTTATATAGTACTTCAATAGGTTTGACTTTTTATTTAGGTAAAAATGAAAAACACTCAGATTGGGTTGTTCCAAAAATTATTGCTGAGGCAGATCCAGAAGTGAATAAACGATTGGATGAAATTGAGACCCTAATGAATGATACCGATAAAGACGGTGTTCCTGATTATTTAGATGTTCAAAACAATACGCCAACTGGAGTAATGGTTGATACAAAAGGAAGGTTTTTAGACACTAATAAAAATGGAACCCCAGATGAATTTGAACCTAAATTAAGAAAGAATTCAATAAATAATAATTCAGGTGGAACTGTAGAAGGGGGCGTTTCTCAAAATTCTTATGAAGAACTATTTACATCTTTGCTGGAAACAGGGTTAATCAATGTTTTTTACGATGTAAATGAAGACGAACCAAATAAAGGTGCTACAAATAATGTATTTGGATTAATTTCATTATTAAAGAAAAATCCTTCCATTAATGTTAAGTTAGAAGGTTTCTCAGATAAAACTGGCAATGAAAAATCAAATCAAAAGCTATCAGAACAACGCGTAAATAAACTGTACAAGCTATTGATTTCAAACGGTATTTCACCTTCACGACTTAAAATTGTAAAGCAGCCTGATGATAATACTATTTCTTCCTCTTCTAAACTATCTTTACAGTTATCAAGAAGGGTTTCAGTTTTATTGGATTAAGGTTTTTTTTCAGCTGTTGAATTTGCAAATCTGTAAATATTTAACATAAAAAATGTCCCAAATAGTTTCAAACTCTTTGGGACATTTTTAAATTAGATAAAATTTTTAGAACTTAGAAAATAATTTTTCCATTTTTTCTCTTTCTTCCTCAGCAAGGGTGCTATCAACTAAAATTCTTCCCGAATGTTCGTCTGTAATAATTTTTTTTCTCGAGGCAATTTCCACTTGAGTTTGTGGTGGAATAGTGAAAAATGAACCCGCAGAAGCTCCTCTTTCTATAGAAACAACAGCCAATCCATTGCGAACGCTCGTTCTGATTCTACTATAAGCAGCTAATAATCGTGATTCAATTTGTACTTGGTATTCCGCTGATTTTTCAGATAAGAATTTTTCTTCTTTTTCAGTTTCAGACATAATTGCTTGCAATTCTGACTTTTTGTGTTTCAAATGATTTGTTTTGGTATCTAATTTTTCTTTAGATTGAGCAATTATTTCTTTTTTATGTTCAATAGTAGCTTTCATTTCTTTAATTTGCTTTTCGGCTAATTGAATTTCAAGCTCTTGAAACTCAACTTCTTTGGTTAAAGAGTTAAATTCTCTATTGTTACGAACTGATTCTTGTTGTTTTGTGTACCTTTTCATTGACTCATTATGATCCTCAATTGCTATTTTTTTAGCTTTAATTTGATCTTCAATAACTGTCAAGTCAGTTTTAAGTTTTTCCAAACGAGTGCTTAAACCTGCAACTTCATCTTCTAAATCTTCTACTTCTAAAGGAAGTTCTCCTCTAACATTTCTTATTTCGTCAATTCTTGTGTCAATTAATTGCAAATCATACAATGCTCTTAATTTATCTTCAACACTTAGTTCTTTTGTATTCGCCATAATAATTTATAAGTACTTAACTGGATTTGTATTTTCTTCCGATAAAATGATTGCAAAATTAAGGATTTTTTTTCTAAGATAATCAACAATATAATTTTTTGTATACCTTTCACTCTCAAAATGACCAATATCGGCAATAATAATTTGTTTTTCGGCTTCATAAAATTGGTGGTACTTTAAATCTGCGGTCAAAAACACATCAGCACCAGCTAAAATAGCGTTTTGAATTGCAAAACTTCCTGCTCCTCCAAGTAATGCAACAATTTTTATTGGTTTGTCAATAAATTCCGAATGTCTAATTGCTTCACATTGCATCTTCTCCTTTACAAATAACATAAATGAAGTTTCATCCATTGGGTTTTCTAATTCTCCAACTAATCCCATTCCGATATTTTGATGTTTGTTTTGCAAAACCGTTATTTCATATGCGACTTCTTCGTAAATATGACTTTCAAACAAGGCTTTTAAAATTTTATTTTCTAATTGTTTTTCAAAAGTAACTTCAATCTTAATTTCATCCGCTTTTACCAATTCAAAACGTTCGCCAATTTTTGGATTACTATGTTTATTTCCCTTATAAGTTCCTTCTCCTTTTGAAGTAAAACTACAATTTTCGTAATTTCCAATGGTTCCAGCGCCAGCATCAAAAAGCGCATTTCTAACTTTCTCGACATTTTCAGGAACGGTGAAAGTGATTAATTTTCTAATTTGGTTTTCTTTAGGTATTAAGATTTTGGTATTAATTAAACCCAAAGCATTTCCAAAAATTTTATTCACCCCTTCAGGATGATTGTCTAATGCGGTATGAACGGCATAAATAGCAATATTATTTTGAATTGCCTTAATAAGTGACTTTTCTACATAATTTTTACCAGTTATTTTCTTCAAACCTGTGAATAAAATGGGGTGGAAACACACAATTAGATTGCAGTTTTTTGAAATTGCTTCTTCAATAACACTTTCTAAAGCGTCGTGGCAAACTAGAATTCCAGTAACGACAGTTTCTCTATTTCCAACTAATAATCCAACATTGTCAAAATCTTCAGCATAAGCCAAAGGAGCCATTTCTTCAAGTAAGGGAATGAGGTCATTAATTTTATACATACATGTATTTTTTTGATTTTACAAATTAACGAAAAAACAATTCAACTTTTTTATAATGATAAAATAGTATACTTTCGTAGTATGAATTTTATTCGAAAAATACTATTTCCTTTCTCGTTTCTCTACAGTACAATAGCTTCAATTAGAAATTATTGTTACGATATAGGTTTGTTGAAATCGGCTACATTTAATATACCTATAATTGTTGTGGGAAATATTAGTTCTGGAGGTACTGGAAAAACGCCTCAAATAGAATATTTAATTCGATTGTTATCCGATAAATACAAAGTTGCCACTTTAAGTAGGGGTTATAAAAGAAAATCGAGCGGATTTATTTTGGCTGATGCCAATGCAAACGCTGAAATTATTGGCGATGAACCTTATCAATATTACTCAAAATTCCCAACAATTCAAGTCGCCGTTGATGCTGATAGAAAAAACGGAATTGAACAATTGCTAGCTCAACCCAACCTGCCTGAGGTGATTTTATTGGACGATGCTTTCCAGCACCGAAAAGTTAAAGCAGGTTTTTATATTTTATTGACTGCTTATAACGAATTGTATTGTGACGATTTTCAACTTCCTACCGGAAATTTGCGAGAGAATAGTAGCGGCGCAAAAAGAGCCAATGTTATCATTGTTACCAAATGTCCTTCTGATTTATCGATTCAAGAGCGAAATAGAATTAGTGACAAACTAAAACTTTCTTCTAATCAAGAATTGTATTTTTCGTTTGTTGATTACGATGATTTTATTTATTCGGAAGATAAAAAGATGAAAGTTGAAGAAATAAAAAATAATAATAAATTACTTTTGGCAGGAATTGCAAAACCCGAACCTTTTTTCAACTATTTAGAAAAGGAAGGTGACATTTGCATGGCTTTTAATGATCACCATCATTTTACAGAAAAAGATATTGTATCTATTGGATATCAAGCAATTGATAAATTTGTTGTAACTACAGAAAAAGATTATGTACGGTTAAAAGGCAAATTAACTGGTAAACAATTGTTTTATTTACCAATTAGAAGCATCTTCATTTCTGCAAGTGAAAAATTTGATAAAACAATTTTTAATTTTGTGGAATCTTGTAAAAATCAATAATTAATTCTTAATCAAATGATGCGTTACGCTTGATTTTTAAAATTAATAAATAAAATTAAATCGATAATTCTCGATGAATAACCAATTTCATTGTCATACCAACCTACTACTTTCACCATTTTATCAATCACTGAAGTCAATTGCGCATCGAATAGACAAGAATGGGTATTCCCAATGATATCTACAGAAACAATTGGGTCTTCGGTATAATCTAATATTCCTTTAAAATTTGTTTCAGAAGCCGTTTTAAAAGCAGCATTAATTTCTTCAATAGAAACCTGTCTTTTTACGTTGAAAGTAATATCAGTTAAAGAGCCATCTGGAACAGGAACTCGAATACCACAACCTCCAATTTTTCCTTCAAATTTTGGAAATATTTTTGTTAATGCTTTTGCTGCTCCGGTAGTCGTGGGAACTATTGATTGCGAAGCGCCTCTTGCTCGACGAAGATCTTTATGAGGTTGGTCGTGCAAACTTTGGTCGGTTGTATAGGAATGAATCGTGGTAATATACGCTTGTTCAATTCCGCACAATTCATCCATAATTTTCATCATTGGTGCAGCATTATTGGTTGTGCAACTGGCATTGGAAATGATGGTTTCGTCTCCATTTAATATACCTTCGTTTACTCCCAATACAACTGTTTTAATAGTGTCAATTTCAGAAGGAGCAGACAATATTACTTTTTTAGCTCCAGCCAATACATGGGCGTTCAATTCATCGAAAGTCTTGTATTTTCCTGTTGATTCAACTACAAAATCAATATTCAATGATTTCCATTCTAAATTTGAAATTAATTTTTCGTGAAAGAACAAATAGGATTTTCCATTTATAATAATAGCATCATCGGTAAAACTACAATCATAAGTAAGTTTACCGTGAATACTATCATATTTCACAAGATGAGCCATCGTTTTGTTATCTGCAATATCATTAATTGCAACGATTTCAATTTCAGGATGGTTTATCAATAGGCGAAATAAGTTTCTGCCAATTCTTCCAAATCCATTAATGGCAATTCTTGTTTTCAAGTATTTTGATTATTTGTTTAATTGTTTATTTGTTGAATCGGTTAAATAGTCGACTCAACAAATAAATGTTCTATAATATGTGTTTTTGAGCTTTATACGAAGAACGAACTAACGGACCACTTTCCACATGTCGGAAGCCCAATTCTAAACCAAATTGTTCGTATTTTGCAAACTGTTCAGGGGTAATAAATTCTTTTACAGGTAAGTGATTTTTGCTTGGCTGCAAATATTGACCTATTGTAACCACGTCAACATTTACTTGACGCAAATCTTTTAGTGTTTGAAAAACTTCTTCTTCAGTTTCACCTAATCCAAGCATAATTCCGGACTTCGTTCTGTTGATTCCTTTTTCTTTCAAGTACCGTAAAACTTCCATACTTTTATCGTATTTTGCTTGAATTCTAACCTCGCGAGTCAATCGGCGAACGGTTTCTATATTGTGTGAAACTACTTCAGGATTCGCTTCAACTATTCGGTCAATATTTCTTTCAATTCCTTGAAAATCGGGAATTAAAGTTTCCAAAGTAGTCGTAGGATTCATTCTTCGAATGGCTTTAACGGTTTCAATCCAAATGATTGATCCCCCATCTTTCAAATCGTCTCTATCCACGCTAGTAACTACGGCGTGCTTGATATTCATTATTTTGATTGAACGCGCCACTTTTTCGGGTTCATCCCAATCTACTGTTTCTGGTCTTCCAGTTTTTACACCGCAAAAACCACAAGATCGTGTACAAATATTACCAAGTATCATAAAGGTAGCGGTGCCTTCGCCCCAACATTCACCCATATTAGGGCAGCTCCCTGAGGTGCAAATCGTGTTGAGTTTGTATTTGTCCACCAAACCTCGAAGTTCGGTGTATTTTTGGCCAATTGGTAATTTTACTTTCAGCCATTTTGGCTTTCCAGTCGGAAGTACATTTTCTAAAACAGATTCCATAATCATCATTTATTGTACAAAGATACGGAAAGTAGCTTTTAAAAAAAACGGTTTTCGATTTGTAAATCAATAATAAATCACAAATCAAAAACCGAATTTCTACTTACCAGTTTCCTTTATTCTAATCTAACTGTTATTGGCAAATAGTAGGAAGTACGAACTGGGTGTCCTGAAATCATTCCTGGCACCCATTTTGTTTTTAGCGATTTTAGTACCCGAACAGCTTCTTTTCCTAATCCGTACCCTGGGTCTCTAGTCACTTTAATATTAGACATTGATCCGTCTTCTTCAATTACAAATGCCACGTAAACACTAATAGTTTGTTCTCCTTCAATTTCAGGTTTTTCAAAATTATTACCTACAAAAGTGTAAAATTTATTAATTCCGCCAGGAAATTCTGGAAGTTTGTCCAAGAAATTGGTCGAAACAGGACCGTCAGATTTTGCGGTTGGAGGTCCCTCAGTTCCATTTGTGGTTACTGGAATTGTGTTAACGGTACCCGTTGGCGAACCCGCATCGGTAGGAGCAGTTTTTCCGACATTCTTATTTTCATTTACATCATCGGTCAGTTGGTTGCTAACAATAATCGGATGTGATAAATCTTTTTTTGTAGTAATAATTTCAGGTTTTTTCTTTTCAATTGGAACAACTATTTTTTTTGGTTCCTCTGGTTTTTTGTAATTAATAGTGACCAGATGGAAGTGAGGATAGAATATTGGTTTTTCAGTAATGACTTCTTTTGATTTGAATGAACTCAATAGAAATACTATTCCTGAAATGGACACAATAAAAAGTAAACCGAAAAAAAATGCTGTAATAGAATTTACAGAATCGTTTTTTCTTAATTGATAAGCGCCATATTCTTTGTTTTTCCCTTCGAAAACTAGGTTGGTCCAACCGTTTCCATAAATACTAACTTTTGACATAATTTGGAGGTTTAATGGTTAAGTAGTATTACATCATAAATAGTGTCTTTTATTCAATAACGCAAAAGGTTAAAAAAATATTGTGAACTATTGGAATTAATTTAAATGAAATTATCCTCTTGTTTGAATTATTCCTGCTAGTAATTTTTTTGCTCTAAGAATTTTAATTTTCACGTTGCTAAGGGGTTCATCTAATTGATTCGCAATTTCTTGGTAACTTAATTCTTGGAAATAGCGCATCTGAATTACTTCTTGGTAAGAAGGTTTTAATTCCTTGATGAAGCAAAGGAGTTGAGATAAATTTTGTTCAGTAATCAATTGATCTTCCGCTGTAGGGGTTGAATCGGCAACATTATAAGCTCGAAAATCATCTTCATCTGAGATTTCTATAAAGAATGAAGCTTTTTTCTTTCGTAAAACATCAATGTGAACATTTTTTGCAATAGCAATCAACCAAGTATTGAATTGAAATTGAGAATTATAGGAAGTTAATTTGTCAAATGCTTTAGAGAAGGTTTCAATAGTGATGTCTTCAGCATCAGTCTCATTTTCAGTTCGCTTCAACATAAAACCGTAAACTTCGTTCCAATAAAAATCCAATAGAAAAGTGAAGGCAACTTGGTCGCCTAATTTTGCTTTTTCAATGGTTTTAATTATTTCCAACGTACAGGTTTTGAAAGACTGTTGGATACAAATATGTTCAATTGAGTAAATACAAACACTATTTCAATAATTGGATACCAGTACATTACATCTTTTTCTTTTAATTTTTCTGCTGAAAACCCCAATACAATCCATGTAAAAAGGTATCTAAAACCAATTAAATACAGAACGATTTCCAATTGGTATTGGAAGATAAGAAGTATTAATGGTAAAATAATAAAGAGTATTTGCGATAAAAAAAATACTGAGAGTTGCAGTCTATCAAAAGGTTTGTAAAATGAAGAAGTTGCAAAATGACGTTTTTTTAGATTTGTCCAATCTTTATAATTTGTTTTTGGTTCTCTATAGGTGAAACTTTCCTCTGCAAAACAGCAAGCGGTATTTGATCCGTTACTTGCTTGATTCACAAATAAATCATCATGACCCGCCCTAATTTTCATGTGATCAATATACCCATTTATTTTAAAAAATTCGTCTTTCTTATAAGCCAAATTCCGACCAATTCCCATGTAAGGGTGACCTATTTTTGTCCATGAAAAATATTGAGTAGCATTTAGAAGTGCGTCAAAACGAATAATTTTATTAATAAATGAACTTTCTATCTTTTCATGGGCTCCATATCCTAATACAATAGTTTTGTCTGAGGTAAATTCAGCACTCATTGATGAAATCCAATCTTTGGAAGCTGGATAACAATCTGCATCCGTGAAAAGTAAATGTTCATTTGTAGCGGCTTTTATACCCATTGTTAAAGCAAATTTTTTGTTTCCCCAAAAGGCTTCGTTGTTAACCACTTTTACCAATTTGATATTGGAATATTGTTTTTCAAATTCTTCAAATAGGTCTAATGTACTATCGCTTGAAGCATCATCAATAAGGATAATTTCAAAGTCAGGATAATTTTGTTCTACTAACAAAGGAATTAATTTGACCACATTTTTTTCTTTGTTTTTAGCACAAACGATGACAGAAATCGGAATTCTTTTTGGAGATGTTTTTTGAATTTTTGCGAAAGAAAATTTTGAAAATACAATTGTATAATAAAAAAATTGTAAGGCAACAATAGCAATAAAAAGGTAGAATAATAGTATCAACATGATTAATTTTCTTCTGTTCGAATAATTACAAATATAGTAAATTTAAAGGTATTAAAAAATGTCAAACATGAATTTTAAAACAGTTTGATTTCTTTATATAATATTTACTTCGGCTTCAATTTGAATGCCAAATTTTTTGAAAATAGTCTTTTGGATTTCTTTCGATACGTTTAGAATTTCTTGTCCAGTGGCATTGCCATAATTCACTAAAACAAGGGCTTGATTTATATGAACTCCTGCATTGCCAAATCGCTTTCCTTTGAAACCTGCTTGCTCGATTAACCAGCCTGCGGGAATTTTCACCTCTGTTGCAGAAATTTCATAATACTTCATATTTGGAAATTCTTTATGTATTTTCTCAAAGTCGGATTTTAGTACTATTGGATTTTTGAAAAAACTACCACTATTTCCCAATACTTTTGGATCGGGTAATTTGCTTTGGCGAATAGTTATTACGGCATTACTAACGTCAATAAGTGAAGGAGTTTTACTATTTAATTTATCTAATTCTGCGGAAATATCTCCATAGGAAATACTGATTTTATGATTGCGTTTGGTCAATTTAAACACAACGGAAGTAATTATATATTGTTCTTTTACTTCGTTTTTAAAAATACTTTCTCTATAGCCAAAATGACACTCCGCATTAGTAAAAGTTCTCATTTCTAAACAATCAATTTTCAATGCTGAGCAAGAGTCAAGAGTATCTTTAATTTCAACGCCATAAGCGCCAATATTTTGAACGGGAGTTGTACCAACATTTCCAGGAATAAGCGACATGTTTTCGAGTCCTCCAAAATCATTTTCAATGGTCCAAATCACGAATTCATGCCAATTTTCTCCCGCTTGACTTTCCACCCAAACGAAATCATCATTTTCTTTAACTATTTTTTTTCCTTTTAAATCGATATGGATAACCAAAGCATCGATGTCTTTTGTTAAAAGCATGTTGCTTCCTCCTCCTAAAATGAACTTTTTTTTCGCTTTATGATCTTCTAAAACCGACTTTAATTCCGCAATAGAATGAACCGCAACAAATTCTTTTGCGTTTGCTTCTATGCCAAAAGTATTGAAATTTTTTAAAGAAAAATGATTTAGAATTTTCATTT
>Ga0114964_10001463_pt1 | contig 17189 bp, 18 predicted proteins | sample C_131016_MF_Meta_FD_92638 | JGI IMG/M metagenome (GOLD analysis project Ga0114964, IMG submission 92638) | Freshwater microbial communities from Lake Croche, Canada to study carbon cycling - C_131016_MF_MetaG | ecosystem: Environmental > Aquatic > Freshwater > Lake | place: Lake Croche, Canada... | reverse complement strand
CCGCTGGACCGCTGGAGCCGCCAGATAGGCGACGCGCTAGCGCAGCAGTTTGGTGGCCTGGCGCTCTACCCTTTTGACGGCCCGCCATTGCAGCCGCATTACCACCCGTTTCAGCAATGGGCCAGCCGCTGCGAGGCCGTGTTTCCCAGCCCCTTGATGCTGCGCCTGCACCCGCAGCATGGCCTGTGGCATGCCTACCGCTTTGCCTTGGCTTTGCCCACGGTGGACGAGGATGATCGGGCCGCATGCAACCACCGCATGGACGCGGCGCCCCTGGAGGAAAACCCCTGCCTGCGGTGTGCCGAGCAGCCTTGTCTGCAGGCCTGCCCGGTGCAGGCCTATGACGGGCAGCAATTTGCCATTGAACACTGCCGCGACCATGTGCGCCATGATGCACAGCAGCAATGCCTGAGCGGCGGCTGCCTGGCGCGCAATGCCTGCCCGGTGGCGCCACAGTGGCGCTATTCGCCCGCGCAAGCGCGGTTTCATATGCAGGCGTTTTTGGCGGGCGCCGGAAATTAAAGGAACCGGCGCTCGGCGCCGCTTGCAGCCTTGGCGTTCTAGAGACCCAAGCTGGCCTTGAGTTTGCGGTAATTGAACTCGGACACCCACCACATGACAGCGCCGAAAAAGGTACCGCACCCCAACCACAACAAGGCGCTACGCAAAGCGTCCTGCACCTCCAGGCTCTCCCCGCGCAGCAAAGTTTGAACGCCATACATAAACACATACATGGGCAAGCCCCAAGCGATGAGGCCTTTGCGCAGCACATAGCGCAGGGCGCCGGCCTTGCGCTCGCGCTCCCAGCGCGCGACCGCGATGATGGCCACCCGGCCACCGGCCAAGGCAGCAGCCGCTGGCTTGAGCCAGGCCGGGGGCACTTGGGAATGCAAATACACGGCACGGATTTTTTCTGTCGGCCAGCCCAGCAGCCAGCGACCCAGCAAGGCATTGAGCAGCCAACCCAGCAAATAGCCCAACAGCAATTGCAGCAACAAGGCCCCCATGAAAGCTGCCACCCACATCCGTCCGGTGGGGTGGTCCAACAGGCGCGCCTGCGCCGGGATACCCTGGAGCGTTTCCAGCCATTGGGCCAAGAAGTAGCTGGGGATAAACGCCAGCAGCATGCAAGCAAGCGGCAGCGCACCGAGCGCTAGCTGGAAGCGAAGGCGCAGGTTTTGTGGCACCAGTGAATTGAAGGCGAGCGGCGTCATGGCGCCTATCTTACGCACCGACGCGAACTGCCCCCAAAGGCAAGCAGACGCTTAGGCGGCAGGCGCACGCATGCGCCGCCGCTATGATGTTTGGTGACGCTCAAACGAGCAAGCGCGCTTTGTGCCATCGGTCGGTGGCGCACAAGTACCTACCTAAGCACCGGCTTTTCAGCTTTTAGGAGTAGCAAATATGCTCGATATGACCCATCGCACCCTGGTGACCCAAGAACAAATTAGCCAGGCATTCGCCAGCCAAGCCGCCACTGCGCTGCGCCTACGCAGCTCAACGGCGCAGGAGCGGATCGCCAAAATTACCCTGCTGCGTGACGCCGTGCTGGCGCGGCGCGAAGAGTGGTACCGGCTGGCGGCGGCCGATCTGGGCAAACCAGCGGCCGAAGTGGACATTGGAGAGATTCTGCCGATTTGCGTGGAGGCCAATGACGCCATCCGTAACTTGAAGAAATGGATGAGACCTAAGCGCGTATGGCCCACGATGATGACCGGGGGCACGCGCAGCGAAGTGCAATTCGCACCCAAGGGGCGCTGCCTGATCATCGGTCCGTTTAATTACCCGCTCAACCTGACGCTGGGGCCGCTGGTATCGGCGCTAGCGGCGGGCAACACCGTGATCATCAAGCCTTCCGAACTGACGCCACACCTGTCGGGCATGATTACCCAGTTGGTCGGCGAACTGTTTGCCCCGGAGGAGGTAGCCATTTTCCAGGGTGATGCGGATGTGTCCAAGGCCTTGCTGGACCTGCCTTTTGACCATATTTTCTTTACCGGCAGCCCCACGGTAGGCAAGTATGTAATGGGCGCTGCGGCCAAGCATCTGAGCAGCGTGACCCTGGAGCTGGGCGGCAAGAGCCCGACAATTATTGACGCCAGCGCGGATTTGGAATTGGCCGCCACCAGCGTGATGTTTGGCAAGTTTTCCAACGCGGGGCAAACCTGTATCGCGCCGGACTATGTGTTTGTCCACGAAAGCGTGAAAGAGCGCTGGCTGGCGTGCTGCAAGGCCGAACTGAGCAAGGCCTATGGCGCAGACGCAGCGGCGCAGCAAGCGAGCAAACATTACACCCGCATCGTGAACCCCAGGCACACGGCGCGTATCAAAGCGCTGCTCGATGACGCCAAAGCGCATGGCGCCGGGGTATTGGCAGGCGGTGCAGTGGACGAGGCGCAATGCTATGTGCAGCCCACTTTGCTCGACAACATCGGGGCCGGGGCGCGGATTTTGGAAGAAGAGGTATTCGGGCCTTTGCTGCCCATCATCACGTTTACCGATATCCATCAAGTCATTGCGCAGGTCAACGAGGGGCCCAAACCACTGGCCTTGTACCTGTACAGCCAAAACGAAGCGACGATAGCGCAGGTGCTGGCCCAAACCCAATCGGGTGGCGCCTGCATCAACCACGCCATGATTCACTTTTTACACGGCAACCTGCCCTTTGGCGGCATAGGCAATTCCGGGCTGGGCAATGCCCATGGCTTGTACGGCTTTAAGGCCTTTAGCCATGAAAAAGCCGTGGTGCGCACCCAGTTTTCCATGGCCGCCACTCTCCTACGCGCAGGCCCGGTGCCGGCCTGGCTGAGCAAGGTGTTGCGCGCCAGCTTTAAGTGGGTTTGAGCGCATGCGGCGACCTGCGCACTAGCGCGTACCGCTCGGGGCACAGGCCTCGTAAATAGCCGGACAAAGTGGGTACCGGATGCGCTGAAATTCATTCAATTTACGGCTAAGAATCCACGCTAAATGCCGGCGGTCCGCCCCGCACCGCATAGGGACATTGTGTTTTTACTTGCAAATGCGAATAATTCGCGTTTAGACTGCACCGGTCCGAACCCTGTATTCCAAGCCGCACCATGAAAACCCTGAAAAACCTGCTTCTTGTGCCCTTAGCCGCACTGTCTGCCACATTAGCTTTCCCCGGTCATGCCGCCGATACCGAGCTACAACTGGTCATAAAGAACCACCAGTTCCAGCCCGCAGAAATCAAAGGTCCGGCAGCACAAAAGTTGCGCATCCAGGTGCACAACCAGGACAGCACGCCCGAGGAATTTGAAAGCCACTCCCTCAAACGGGAAAAAATCATCCCTGGCGGCGCTAAGGCCACCATCTTGGTCGGGCCGCTCAAGCCTGGGCGCTACGAATTCTTTGGCGAGTTCAACCCGGCCACTGCCAAAGGCACGCTGGTTATTGAATAAATGCACGTGTCCATCAGGAGAGGCCTATGTTTGCCAGCGCATTAATAGTTTTTCGTGAATCCCTGGAGGCGGCGCTGTTTATCGGCATCGTCGCCGCGGCCACGCGTGACCTAGCGGGTCGCACGCGCTGGATTGTGACCGGCGCGGCCGAAGGCCTGCTGGGCTCGCTGCTGCTGGCGGCGAGCATGGAGCAGGTGAGCGGCATGGCAGGCGGCGGCGGACAGGATGTGTTGAACGCGGCATTCCTGTCGATGGCGCTTGCCATGCTGGCCTGGCATTGCATCTGGATCACGACCCACGCACGGGAGATGGTGCAGCAAGCCAGAAACGTGGGTAGCCAGGCGCATCACCAAGGCCAAGCCCTATGGGCTATTGCGATCGCGGTGGGGGTGTGCGTGCTGCGCGAAGGCGCAGAGACCGTTTTATTTATCAGCGGCATTGCCGCCAGCGCGCAAAGCGGCTGGCAAGTTTTGCTAGCCGGTGCTGGCTTGGGCCTGCTCGCCGGGCTGGGCATGGGTTTGCTGATCTACCTGGGCCTGACGCGTATCAAGGTGCACTATGTGTTTGCCGTTAGCAATGCGTTTTTGCTGCTGCTCGCTGGTAGCCTGGCCAGCCAATTGGCAAAAGTCCTGACACAAGCCGACTTAGTGGGTGTAGGAAGCGAAGCACTCTGGGATACCTCGGGGGCGCTGCCCGAGGACTCGCCGCCAGGGATGTTGCTGCATGCGCTGCTGGGCTACGACGCCAGCCCAAGCGCTTTGCAGTTGGGCTTTTACCTGGGCGCTATCGCCTTTATCTGGCTAGCAAGCCGCCGTGTTCGGGCCGGCTTGGCGCCACAGGGCCGCCCGGCCTAGTGTTGGGATTAGCCGTAAAACAGAAAAAAGCCGTTCAGCGTGGACAAAGCGCCTAGCAGGCCCAAGCCCAAACCGGCAAAATACAAAGTCGGTATAGAGCCGATGATGGACACCGATAGCAGCACAATGGCAATTTGTAATCCGCCTTCGGCGTAGTCAAACCAAGGGTCCTGACGGATGGCATGGTCGCGAATGGCTTCGTGCTCTTTGGCCCGCACCATCAATTCTTTTTTACCCTCTTTGCTCTCGGGCTCGGACTCGTAGCGCTCTACGGTTTTTTTGTAGTCCTCGATTTTCTTTTGCATCGCTTCTTTGGCCGCAGCGTTCATGGTTGGTTCGCGCAGCAATTGCAGTTCCATATCGGCCACCGCCACTTTGAGCGTCGTCTGGCGGATGGACTTGGCCTGGTAAAACGCATAGGTATTAGCGGCCAAAATATTTTCCTGCGTAATGTCCTTACCGGCATTCGAACCGCCCAGGCTGGTGATGGCCAGTACCATGGCAAATATAGAAATCGTCAAGGCTGAGCGGTTTTTTTGGCGATTGACTTCTCCCGCCCCATGCTCGTCGGCGCCTTCAATCAGTTCAGATGCTTCATGTGCTTCCATGGGCTTGCTCCTTGCAAAATATGACAATACCTAAGTGTAGGGCGCCCTTATGACAGACGCGCCACAGAGACCAAGTCAGGCGCTGGCCTGGCCGTCCAAGGGCGATGCCAAGGTGCTTTCACCGCCAAAACGGCGGTCGCGCTGACCGAACCAGACGATGGCCTGGTCCAGCGCTTCGGGGGTGAATTCGGGCCAGAGCAAATCGGTGAAGTAGAGCTCGGTATAGGCCATTTGCCAAAGCAAAAAGTTACTCATGCGCGATTCGCCACCCGTGCGGATCATCAAATCCGGTTCGGGCGCATCGGCCATTTGCAAATACGGCGCCAAGGCGGCGTCGGTCACGGACTGGGGATCGGCTTGCGGATTGGCCTGCTGCCAGGCTTTGAAGGCCTGCAAAATATCCCAGCGACCGCCGTAATTCAAGGCCAGTGTCAAGGTAATCCTGCTGTTGTGCGCGGTCAGCTCCTGTGCATCTGCAATAAGTGCCTGCACCCTGGCGTCAAATTTGGAGGTGTCGCCAATCACCTGCAAACGCACGCCTTGGGCACACAAGTCACCGATTTCTTTTTGCAAGTAGAGCTTGAGTAAACCCATGAGGGTGCCCACCTCTTCCATCGGGCGGCGCCAGTTTTCGGTACTGAAGGCGAAAAGTGTCAAATTCCGTACGCCGCGCTCGGCACAGGCTTGCACGATGGCACGCACTTTGCGCGCACCCACGGTGTGCCCTGCCGCCTTGGGTAAACCGCGCGCGCTGGCCCAGCGGCGGTTGCCATCCATAATGATGGCGATGTGTTGCGGCAGTGTGGAACGATGGGAAGTGGGCACAAAAATGGGGATAAACCGGTAGTTTGGTCGCCGATGCACGCGGCCGGACTCCGCGCGCAATCGCACTGATTTTAGCGGTTCAGCCCCTGGCGGGGGTGATTTTTCTGCCGCCCGGCCTGAGGGACAATGCCCACACCACCAGAGCGCCACGCCACCATGGGTAGGTCTTGGGGCGTAACCAGCCAGGCTGCACACGTGCAGCGCATCCAGTGAGAGATTGCATTGAGCATACAAACCGACGATTTTTCGCCCGCACCGGCTGCCCGCATGGTGTCGGCCACGCCGCTGTCCGGTCCGGAGGAGGCCATTGAGCGCGCGCTGCGTCCCAAACTGCTGGACGACTATGTGGGCCAGGCCAAGGTGCGCGAGCAGTTGGAGATCTTTATTGGCGCGGCGCGCAAGCGAGACGAAGCGCTGGACCATGTGCTGCTTTTTGGCCCGCCCGGCCTGGGCAAGACTACGCTGAGCCACATCATTGCCCATGAATTAGGCGTCAACCTGCGCCAAACCAGCGGGCCGGTATTGGAAAAGCCCAAAGATCTGGCCGCGCTGTTGACCAATCTGGAAAAAAACGATGTGCTTTTTATCGATGAAATTCACCGCCTGAGCCCGGTGGTGGAGGAAATTCTCTACCCGGCGCTGGAGGATTACAAAATCGACATCATGATCGGCGAAGGCCCGGCGGCGCGCTCCATCAAGCTCGATTTGCAGCCTTTTACGCTGGTGGGCGCGACTACGCGCGCAGGCATGCTGACCAACCCACTGCGCGATCGGTTTGGCATCGTGGCGCGGCTGGAGTTTTATAGCGCCGAGGAATTGCAGCGCATCGTGACCCGCAGCGCCGGCCTGCTTAAGGTGCCCATGGCCGAGGAAGGCGGATTTGAAATTGCCCGCCGCTCACGCGGCACACCGCGTATTGCCAACCGCTTGCTGCGCCGGGTGCGCGATTACGCCGACGTCAAGGGCGTGGGCACGATTACCCTGGACATTGCCAACCTGGCGCTCAAGATGCTGGATGTGGACCCGCAAGGCTTTGACCTCATGGACCGCAAACTGCTCGAAGCAGTGATTCACCGCTTTGACGGCGGGCCGGTGGGTTTGGACAACATCGCCGCCAGCATTGGCGAGGAGCGCGAAACCATTGAAGACGTGATCGAGCCCTACCTGATTCAGCAAGGCTATCTGCAACGCACGCCACGCGGTCGCATTGCGACGCTGGCAGCCTACCGGCATCTCGGCGTGGCCGCACCTGCGGGCCAGGCGCCGGATTTACTGAGCTAGGTCAAAAGACCCAAGCCGCCCAGCAGCGCCAAAACCGCTGCTTGCATTGCCAAGGTTTCCAGGGCGCGCAAGCGGCCTTGTAAGTAAGCGCCCATGGCCCAAGCGGCAGCGCACAATGCGGCGCAATACAGGGCTGCGTGTTGCCAGGGCATGGCATCGGCATGCCATAAAAAGACGGTGCTCGCTGCCATCAGGCCGAGGTACTGCAGGCTGGAAAAACTGCGTTGCCGGCGGTTCAAGGGCGGGTCAAAGCGCTGCACCTGGCCGATGTCAAAGGCGGGCTTGGGCAGGGCCCCGACGGGCTGCCAGCCCGGCGGCTTGAACCAGACCGCCAACTTATCGCGCCAGCGCGGCGTGCGCCAGGCGGTGGCAGCTAAACCGGCATAGACCTCCAGATTGGCCCATAAGGGGTCCCAGCTATTGAGCGGTGTGCGGGTGCCATAGACGCAGCGCTCATGCTCTTCTTGGAAGGTGCCAAACAGCCGGTCCCACACGACCAAGATACCGCCGTAGTTGCGGTCCACATAGCCCTCATTGACGGCATGGTGCACCCGGTGGTTGCTGGGTGAGCAAAACACGCGGTCGAACCAGCCCAACTTGCCCACATGCTCGGTATGTACCCAGAACTGGTAGAGCAAATCGACCAGCGCCACGATGCCAAACAACAGCGGCGGCACGCCCAACAGCGCCAGCGGCAGGTAAAAGACCCAACCCAGCATTCCGCCACTAGCGGTCTGGCGCAAGGCGGTGGACAGGTTGTATTCCTGGCTTTGGTGGTGCACCACGTGCGCAGCCCAGAAAACAGCCACCTCATGCCCGGCGCGGTGCAGCCAGTAGTAACACAAGTCATACAGCAACAAGGCCCCGAGCCAGCCGTACCCATGGTTCCACACATCGGCATCTGGAAACAGGGCAATGCGCTCAAACACCCAGGCATACGCCGCAATGCCGATGAACTTGGCCAGCACGCCGACCACCTGGCTGAGCAGGCCCAGGCTCAGGCTGTTGAGGGTGTCACTAAAAGCGTAACTACTGCGCGCGGCCACACCGGCGCTGCGTTTGCGCCTATCCCACCAGAGCTCAAAGGCCATAGCGGCCAGAAACACCGGAAATGCAAAAACAATGATTTTGGACATAGACCTATTGTGCGCAATCCAGCGCAATGCGGCAGCGGGAGAAACCCTGCAACAAAGTGCCTATGCGCCTAGGCACCGAATTCATCGCGCGGGCCTTCGTCCAAGTGCCCGGTGTCGGCCCAGCCCACCAAGGTCAGGGCTTGGGGCGTCCAGAGCAAGCGGTTGATGGCGCAGTTGCCCAGGTCCCAGGTGCGCGCTGCGCTAATGCCCTGGCCGGTGGCCAGGCGGTAAAACACGTCCAGCACGCCGCCATGCGTAACGATGGCGATATGCGCACCCTGGTGTGCTGCGGCAATTTCGCCTAAGGCCGCGTGCACGCGTTCAAACACCTGGGTTTGGCTTTCGCCGCCGGGCGGCGCCCAAGCCGGGTCGCGCTGTTTCCAGCGCAATGCCTCCTCGGGATGCAAGTCGCCCACTTGCGCATAGGTCAGGCCTTCAAAGCGGCCAAAGCAACGCTCGCGCAAGCCCGGGTGGGTGCGGATGGCGGGCAGCGCGATACCACTATGCCGGGCAATCGCCTGCGCCGTGTGGTGGGCGCGGCAGAGGTCGCTGCTGTAAATCACTTGCAGCGCGCTATCAGCCAAGGCCGCGCCCGCGCGCTCGGCTTGCCAGCGGCCCAAGTCGTTGAGGTCAATATCGAGCTGCCCTTGCAAGCGCGTAATGGCATTCCAGGCGGTTTCTCCATGGCGTACCGCCGTAATACGCGTGGGCGACTTACTAGATACGGCGCTGCTGCTCATGGGCGCAGTTCCATGCCCCCTGGGCCAATTTCCACCTTCACGCTGCTGGGGCCAGAGGCGCCCTGCGGAAAATCGCGCATCGCCGCCAGGAGCACCGCGGGCAGGATCTGGGCCTGGTCGTTCCAGGGTCCGGTGTGTTGCGCTGAGGCTTCATACACCACCTCGCGGCTAAGCGCGTCACGCACCAGCACCTGGACCTGGAAGCGGTAAAGCATGGGCTCGATGGGCAAGAACAAAGGAGGCGCAGCGAATACCGGGCGCACGGGAAAACCACCCCAAAGCCGCCTAAAAACCGGCTCATTGCGCAGCACCTGCTCGCTAGCTACACCCCATTGCACCGTGTAGCGCGGCGCTTGGCTGGCCAGCGTCAAGCCCACCCGCTGCAAAACCGGCTGTGCCCACTGTTCGCGCTGCACTTGCGCCGCTGCATCGGCTTGCTGCGAGGGCAGGCGCTCAAACTGGTAACTTGACGCTGCCACGTCCGCGCTAGCGCTGCGAAAACTGCGTACCTCGCTGTCGATAAGCCGGGTAGTGGCGCAACCGGCCAAGGCAGCTAGCCATACCAGTAAACCCAGCCGCAAAGCCAAAGGCACAAGTACTCGCATAGACACGCCCCTAAAGCTCAGTTGCTGGACCATTGCACTGCACCCCGTGCGGGCAGTCCATGCAGTGGCAGGGCCGGCAGTTCCTCGGCGTCAAAAGCCTTGTCGCCATCGGCCTGCGGCACGCCGGTCGTCTGGATATTTTTGAAATCGTGGTGCTGGGTATCCATCAAATGCGAGGGCACTACGTTTTGCAAAGCGGTAAACATGCTTTCAATACGACCGGGGTATTGCTTTTCCCAGTCACGCAGCATATTGCCGATTTGTTTGCGCTGCAGGTTTTCCTGGCTGCCGCACAAGGTGCAGGGAATGATAGGGAAAGCGCGGTGCGTGGCCCAGCGTATCAGGTCTTTTTCGGCCACATAGGCCAGGGGCCGGATGACGATATGGCCGCCATCGTCGCTCACCAGCTTGGGCGGCATACCTTTGAGCTTGCCACCAAAAAACATGTTCAGGAAGAAGGTTTGCAACATATCGTCGCGGTGGTGGCCCAGCGCGATCTTGGTCACTTTTAACTCATCGGCCACACGGTACAAAATGCCCCGGCGCAAGCGGCTGCACAAGCTGCACATGGTCTTGCCCTCGGGGATCACTTTTTTGACAATGCTGTAAGTGTCCTGCGTCTCGATGTGAAAGGGCACGCCCAGCTGCTTGAGGTAAGCGGGCAGCACATGGTCCGGAAAACCGGGTTGTTTCTGGTCGAGATTGACGGCGATGAGCTCGAAATGGATGGGCGCGCGCTGCTGCATTTTGAGCAGGATATCGAGCATGCCGTAACTGTCTTTGCCACCCGAGACGCAAACCATGACCCGGTCGCCCTCTTGGATCATGCCGAAGTCCATGATGGCCTGGCCCACCTGGCGGCAAAGGCGTTTTTCCAGCTTATGGGTTTCGTGGGCGGCACGCTCTGCGGCGTCGCGCACAGGCGCGGCAGCGTCCTGCGCACTTTGGGTTTGTGCCGGGGCTAGGGCTTCGGTCAACATCGCACTTCCTTGGTTTACCACTGGCCGGTTTCAACCCGGATGGCTACTTCGCAATCGTCAAAGATTTTTAACTTGGCGATTTTCACACGCACACCGAGCACGCCAGGCAATTGCAGCAAACGATTGGCCAGTTTACCGATCAGGCTTTCGAGCAGATTCACATGCTCGGCGGTGCATTCGGCAATGATGATCTGGCGCACTTTGCGGTAGTCCAGCACATGGTTGATATCGTCGTCCTCGGGCAGCAAGGGTTGTGCGCCAAGGTGCAACTCAGCATCCACCTGAATGGGCTGGGGTGCCAGCAGCTCGGACTCGAGAATGCCCAGGTTGGCCTCAAAGCGCAGGCCCGTCAAAGTCAGTGTTTGATTGCCCCGAAACGGGGCAGCAGTAGATATCGCCATGGAGTGATCCTGAAAAACTAAAAACGGCTTACAGGGATGCGCTTGCCGGGGCCGCAGCGCGCAGACGGAACACTTCCACACCTACGGCGTCGCAATCCGGGTAGACATCGGGTTTGCAAGTACTCACCCGCACGGCGGCGACCTGCGCATGGCCCAGCAGCGCTTGGGCAATTGCGTCGCACAAGGTTTCCTGTAAGTTGATGTGGCCTGTATCGCACAGTCGCAGTATGGTCATGCGCACAAAGTCGTAGTCCACAATTTCGTCGATACGGTCCTGCGTGGGACTGGAGTGGACATAGGGCACATACAGATCCACATCAAAGCGCATGCGCTGGGGCGCCTGCAATTCAAAGTCGTGGATGCCGATGCGTACCTGCAGCTCAAAGCCACGCAAAAACAGTTTGCGGCAATCACGCATCAACTGCGCTTCAAGATTTTGCATATGGGGCTTCCTGCGCCAGGGTTTGGGCGGCAAACATCACATCACGCTCCAGGGGGACCAAGTGCTGGCCATTGTCTACACAGACGCTGACACCCGTGATGGAGCGGGTCTGCGCCAAAAACAAGCAGCTTGCAGCCACATCGGCCGGTGGCGTGGCGCGGCGCAACAGATTCACACCACTGGCGCGTTCAAAATTTTCCTGCGACTGCGGCCCGCTGGGATAAATCAGCCCCGGCGCAACGCCGCACACCCGTACGCTAGGCGCCAGCGCCTGCGCTTGCAAAGCCACGCTGCGCTCAAGCGCCAGCTTGGTGCTGGTGTAGGAAAAATAATCCGGATTCAGATTGAACACTTTTTGGTCCAGCACATGGATCAGGCAAGCATCCTGCGTTTCGCCCCGCTCGGGCCGCTGGGTCTGCTGGCGCGCCAACTCGCGCCCAAGCAACAAAGGCGCCACCAGGTTGACTTCCATCTGCCTGCGCAGCAAAGCCGGGTCAAAGTCCAGGCCGGTGTCGGCCTCGAACAGGGAGGCGTTATTGACCACCGCCTGCAAGGGGCCGCGCTGTTGCACGATGTGGGCCATCATGGCCAGCACTTGCGCCTCTTGGGATAAATCAGCCTGAGCCAGGTCCACCGCCAAGCCCTGGGTGTGCAGTTCAGCTTGCAACTGCTCGGCCGCCTGGGCCGAATGCCCGTAATGGCACCAGACATGCCAGCCCGCGCGCGCGAAAGCCAGCACCAGTTCGCGGCCCAGGCGCTGCGCGCCGCCGGTGATTAATACGCTGTTGTGCATGGGATCTGGTGTTTTCCTCGTTGGAGCGGCCTGAGCGGCCAGCGCGGTGCCCTTGTTTGGCCATAGGGGACAATGCGATCCACCCTGACCTGCCCTTTGGCAGCGCCCCTGAGTTTAACGATGCCCCCACACCCCCTTAGCGCCTTGGAGCAGTTGATATGCAGCGCGATTGCCGCTGCGGGCGGCTGGATCGGTTTTGACCGCTTCATGGAACTGGCGCTATACACGCCAGGCCTAGGCTATTACGCACATGATTCGCTCAAGTTTGGCCCGCTGCCGGGGCGCGATGGCAGTGATTTTGTTACTGCGCCGGAAATCAGCCCGCTGTTTGGCTATGCCCTGGCCAAGCAAGTGGCGCAAGCCTTGGCCCACACCGGCACCACCGAGGTGTGGGAGTTTGGCGCAGGCAGCGGCGCGCTGGCCGAACAATTACTCAGTGCATTGGCGCAAATGGGCGTGACGCTTAAGCGTTACACCATCGTCGATGTGTCGGCCACGCTGGCACAGCGCCAACAGCAGCGCCTGGCGCACTTTGGTGACCTGGTGCACTGGGCCCAGACCTGGCCCGAACATATCGATGGTGTGGTATTGGGTAACGAAGTGCTCGACGCCATGCCGGTGCAGCTTTTGGCGCGCTGCGAAGGCCAATGGATGGAGCGTGGTGTCTGCATCGCCAAACCCGAACTGGCCACTGCGGCGCAAAGCGCTGCCTTCGCCTGGCAGGACCGCCCCACGGCGCTGCGCCTGCCGGTGGAGCCCGAAGGCGCGCATGATTACCTGAGTGAAATCCACCCCCAGGCGCAGGCCTTTGTCCGCTCGCTGGCGCAGCGCTTGCGCAGCGGTTGCGGATTTTTTCTGGACTATGGTTTTGGCGAGGGCGAGTACTACCACCCCCAACGCGCCGGTGGCACGGTGATGTGCCACCGCGCCCACCAAAGCGATAGCGACCCGCTGACCTTGGTCGGCGAAAAAGACATCACCGCCCATGTCAACTTCAGCGGCATCGCGCTGACAGCGCAAGATGCAGGTCTGCACGTCCTGGGCTACACCAGCCAAGCGCATTTCCTGATGAACTGCGGCATCGTAGATTTGATGCAAGCAGCTAGTTTGCCGGTGCGGGCGGCGGCACAGACGCTGATCCTGGAACATGAAATGGGAGAACTTTTCAAAGTGCTGGCGCTGGGCCCAGGTGCGCCCTGGACGCCAGAGGGCTTTGCACGCGGCGACCGCCTACACCGCTTGTGAGCCTGCAAAAGCCAGCGCGGGTGGCCCCTGGTGCGCACGCAGCCAAGCCTCCGGGCCGCCAACCAATGCCCCGGTAACCCGCCCGTAACGCCGCTGTACGCAGGGCGTTAGCATTAGCGGCTCTCAGCACCAATGACCCACGCCCATGGAACAGCCAAGCCACGGTTTTCAACTCCGCTTTCCCGCAGAAATGGCGCCGGTCGCTTGCGTCGATATTGGCGGAACCAAGGTCGCGCTCACCATCGCCGATGCCAGCGGCCTACGCGGCAAATGGTCGGAGCCCACTGCCAAAGTCGGCGCATCGGACGCGCTGGCGCAGCAAATCATCCGCATGATCGAACAAGGCTGCGTCCAAAGCGGCTTTGCGAGAGAATCCTTGGGCGCGGTCGGCGTGGTCTCTTGCGGACCTTTTGTCATGCAGGGCGGACGGGTGGAACTGGCGGCGCCCAATATTTGCGGCGGCCTAGCCGGCAAAGCGCGCGGCCTGCCCAATGACTGGACCACCGCGCTGTTGGAGGCCCCGCTGCGCCAGGCCTTTGCCAAGGTGCGGGTAGAAAACGACGGCGTGGGCGCGCTGGAGGCGGAGCGGCGCTGGGGCGCGCTGCAGGGCCTGGACCACTGCGCTTATGTGACTTGGAGCACCGGCATCGGCGTGGGCGTGTGCGTGGACGGGCGCGCCTTGCGCGGCAAAAACGGCAATGCCGGCCATTGGGGACACAGCTTTGTCAGCGACAACACGGACGCATTGTGCGGCTGCGGCACTATCGGCGATGTGGAAGCTTTGATTGCCGGTAACGCGATTGCACGGCGCTTTGCCGGTCTGGGTTTTGGTGATGCGGCGCAATTGTTTTCGGCAGCGCGCCAAGGCCGCGCCGATGCGCTGGAAATTGTCGATGGCCTGTGCTACGTCATGGGCCGCCTGCTGTTTAACCTGATGACCACGCTCGATGTGCAGCGCATCAGCATGGGCGGCTCCGTGTTCTGGCACCAGCAGGACTTGCTGCTGCCGCGCCTGCGTGCCCAGATTGGCGACAAACTGCCCTCCTTGACCAGCGGCGTGGAGATTGTCCCCGCGGGCTTAGGTGAATCCGTAGGCGACTATGCCGCGCTGGCGCTGGTTTTGTAAACCGAGCGCTTGCACAGACACGATAGCCAGAGCGCAGCGGCAAAACCTTTTTTTATTGCTATCGCCGCACTCCTCGCCGCGCGCAGGTAGCGCACTACATTCCCCGGTGCCTTAAGGTGCAGGCCTTGCTCCTTCAAGCGCCGAATCAGTAGCCGCGCCCAACTGGGCTATCGCAAGCTCCCGGGCCTTGGCCAGGGCCTTCCCGACCGCAGGGCCTTGCGCGCCCGCCTGCATTGCCGCCTGCGCGATAGCGCTGCTATCTATCGCCAAGGCGGCCTGCAAGGCCTGCAGCAGGCGCTCGCCTTGGCTATACGCGTCGTGTTCGCGGCCCAGGCGTCCACGCGCATCGCAGGCGCAGGACTGCACGATCTGCGCAAATCGTGCGGGTTTGCGAAAGGCATCGCAGCGCTCAAGCAAGCGCAATAGGGCGGCTGCGCCCAAGCTGGCGCTGCGGTGGATGTTGCCGTGTTCGCGGGCCACCACCTCGGCCAACTCCGCGCAGGCTTGGGGAACGCGCAAGCGCTGGCAGAGCGTGCGCAAAAGCTTCACGCTGCGTAGCTCATGGCCGATATGGCACGGCCATTGCTCGGCGGGCGTGGTGGCTTTGCCCAAATCATGCGTAAGGCAAGCAAAGCGCACTTCCAGGGGGGATTGCGCCCGCGCGGCGGCGTCGAGCACCCTGCCCAGGTGGATGCCTGTATCGATTTCCGGATGGTGCTCTGCCGGTTGCGGTACGCCCCACAGGGCATGCACTTCGGGCAGCAGCACCGCCAAGGCACCGCAGTCGCGCAAGAGCGCCAGCATGCGCGAGGGCTGCGGCTCCATCAGCCCTTTGGCAACTTCCTGCCAAACGCGCTCGGCCACCAAATGCTGGACTTCCCCCGCTTGCACCATGTCCTGCAGGAGTTGCAAGCTTGCGCTGGAAACCGAGAAGTGCACAAAGCGCGCGGCAAAACGCGCCAATCGCAATATGCGCACCGGGTCTTCGCGAAATGCCTCAGTGCAGTGGCGCAGCACCCCGGCAGCCACATCATGGGCACCGCCAAAAGGGTCGATCAGCGCAGCAAGTACAAAGCTGCCATCAGGACGCAGCGCACCGGCGGGCACCGCCATAGCGTTGATGCTGAGGTCGCGGCGCGCGAGGTCTTCTTCCAAAGTCACTGCGGGGTCGGCGTGGATGGCAAAGCCCCGGTAGCCCGGTGCGGTTTTGCGCTCGGTGCGCGCCAAGGCATATTCCTCTTTGCTGCGGGGGTGTAAAAACACCGGGAAGTCCCGCCCTACGGGAACAAAACCCGCGTCCAACATCGCCTGCGGCGTACTGCCGACGACCACCCAATCGCGGTCGCGTACCGGCAAGCCCATCAAGCTATCGCGAACAGCACCACCGACGAGATAAGTTTGCATGCAGCGCGCGGCGCAGCCAAGCTCAGGACTGCAGCCGGTAGGGCTCTTCAAATGCCAAAAAGTCTTTTTCAGCCAAGGCCGCCTGCACCCAAGCGTTGACACCGGGCAGCGCTTGCACCCGCTCCATGTAGGCGCTTATGAGGGAAGGCACCGGCAAGGCATAGCTGTGCAGGCGCATAACCACCGGTGCGTAAAACGCATCTGCCAGGGTAAATGCGCCGAACAACATCGGGCCGCCATGGGATTGCAGCAACTCGGTCCACATGTCCACGATGCGCTGCACATCGGCACGCACACCGGCATGGTCGCGCCAGATGAGCGCCCCACGGTTGGGCAACAAAGCTTCAATATTCATGGGGCAGTGGCTGCGCAAAGCGCTAAAGCCACTGTGCATTTCGGCGCACATGCTGCGCGCGCGGGCGCGGGCAGCTTTGTCTGCGGGCCAAAGTTGTTTTTCAGGAAAGCTTTCAGCCAGGTATTCGCCAATGGCCAGCGTATCCCAGACGTTCAGATCGCCATCTTGCAACACCGGCACTTTGCCTGCCGGGTTAATACCTGCCATGCGTTGCTTGAATTGCGAATCCGGGCTGAAACTGTCAAAGCGGACATAGACCTCTTCAAAAGCAATGCCCGCCTGCGTCATCGCGACCCAGGGCCGCATGGACCAAGAGGAATAATTTTTATTTCCGATGTACAACTTCAGCATGTTTTTTCCTCCTGGTCGAGCCGGTTTCAGGGTAAATCGAGCCCGGTTTCCGGGACCGCGGCATCTAGGGGTCCGACGCTGCCTAAGCGCGCCTTGATGGACTGCGCTTGGCCGCTGATCATGGCAGCATACAGCGTGGTGTTGGACAGCACTTTTTTCACGTAATCGCGGGTTTCGTTGAAGGGAATGTTCTCCGCCCAGATCGCCGCTTCCAGCACGGGCGCACCGCTGGCGCCGCGCCATGTCCGGGCGCGGCTGGGACCCGCGTTATAGGCCGCCGCTGCCAGCGGCATGGAGCCCTGAAAGCTATCGAGCACCAGTTTGAGGTAGCCCGTGCCGATAGCGATATTGGTGTCCCGGTCGGTCAATTTAGCGGGCGTGAAATCGCTCATACCGATTTTTTTGGCGGTCCATCTGGCAGTCGCTGGCATGACTTGCATCAGCCCCGAAGCGCCCACCCCGGAGCGCGCGTCCATAATAAAACGGCTCTCTTGGCGGATCAATCCATACACATACGCCGGCTCTAAACCAATGCTTTGGGCGCGTGCCAGCACAGCCGCCTTAAACGGCATGGGGAAGCGCTGCTCCATGTCTATCAGGGCTTTGCTGCGCTCGCTAGTGTTG
>Ga0114964_10001461_pt1 | contig 17201 bp, 18 predicted proteins | sample C_131016_MF_Meta_FD_92638 | JGI IMG/M metagenome (GOLD analysis project Ga0114964, IMG submission 92638) | Freshwater microbial communities from Lake Croche, Canada to study carbon cycling - C_131016_MF_MetaG | ecosystem: Environmental > Aquatic > Freshwater > Lake | place: Lake Croche, Canada... | reverse complement strand
TGGCATCCGGCACCACAATCCGAAAAATTGTCTGCAAGGGTGTGGCACCCAGCCCAAACGAGGCCTCACGATAAGCATTCGGAACCCCGAGGAGCGCCTGCTCCGCGGTCAGCAGGATCGTGGGAAGAATCAGGATCGAGAGAGCAATGCCACCGGCGAGCGCCGAGAACTGCCTGGTCGTCATCACCACCACGGCAAAGGCGAACACACCGCAGATGATCGAGGGAACGCCGGTGAGGAGTTTGGCCACGAAGCGGACGGCCGCCGAAACACGTGAGGCCGGCGCATACTCCGTGATGTAGATCGCCGCGAGAATGCCGATGGGGACGGCAAGCAACAAGGCAATGCCCACCATCAGAAAGGTTCCGATGATGGCGTTTCCAAAACCACCCTCCTCCAGACCGGGAGGGGGAGGAAGTTGCGTGAAGAGAGAAAAACTCAGCAAAGGAAACCCGTTTTTCATCACCAGCATGATGATGGAGAAAAGGGGAACCAGCGTCAGCAGCGACAAGGCGATGCAAAGAGTCGTAAGGGCACCGTTACGGATCAGACGAATCGGTGGGGTCCCCTTCCCGTGCAGGGTGAAGAAATTCTTGGGAGCGGAGGCGCGGAGATTCATCGGAAAGATCCTTACTTCAGCCCGACCACTGTACGCTGGGCCCGGCGGAGCACCATCTCACCCGCCGTGTTCACGCCGAGCGTCATCACCACGAGGAGTGCAGCGGCATACATCAAGGCGCTGACCTGAATCCCCTCGGCCTCGGCAAACTGGTTGGCGAGAAGGGCGGAGAGCGTGTTGGAAGGGGAAAGAATGGACCAAGTGAGGCGCTGGCTGTTCCCAATGAGCATGGCGATGGCCATCGTTTCACCCATCGCGCGTCCCAAACCCAGAATGGTGGAGGCCACGATGCCAGGTGCCGCCGTGGGAAGAATGACCCCGAGGATGGTCTCCCACCTGGTGGCACCGAGCGCATAGGAGGCCTCGCGCAGTGTCGGCGGAACTGCGATTAAGGCGTTGCGGGAGATGGCGGTGATGGTCGGAAGAATCATGAGAGCTAGCACCAGACTGGCCGTGAGCAGGCTGTTCCCGTAGGCGGGACCGGCCAAGAAAGGAAGGAAGCCGAGCTTCGCTGAAAGAATCGCACCATATTCCTGAACCAGGGGAACCACGATGAAGATACCCCAAAGCCCGTAGACCACGCTCGGAATGGAGGCGAGCAGTTCGACTACGAAGCGGACTGACTGCCTTATCGGCATTGGAAGGAAGTTTTCGCTGAGAAAGAGGGCGATCGCAAGGCCAAGCGGAAGGGCAATAAGAATGGCGATTGCACTGCTTGCCACAGTGCCGATCAGAACGGGCAGAACTCCGAAGAGATCCCGGTTGGGACTCCATTGGATGCCTGTGAGGAATCCGAATCCGAACTTACTGATGGCAGGCCATGCCTTGAAAAGAATCTGCCCAATGATGAAGCCCAGCAGGGCGATCGTGAAAACAGCGGCCACCCAACAAGCCGCCCGAAACAGATCCGGACGGGGACGGTACTCTCGTCTGACCGGGATTAACGGCCCGGCCGTGATCGATTTCCCGTCCACAAACAAATCTAGGTTACTTGACGGTCTGCAGAGCAGCCTCGGCCTTGGTCACGACTTCGGAGGGAAGGGTGACATAGCCGAGCTGGGGAGCGGTCGCCTGACCCTTGGTGAGGGCGTAAGTGACGAAGGCCTTCACGGCGGCACCCTTGGCGGCGTCGGCATAGGTTGCCTTCAGGAGGAGCCAGGTGAAGGTGACGATCGGATAATCGTTGGCACCCTTAGGGTCGAGGATGAAGAAGCGAAGGTTGTCAGGAAGCTTGATCGAAGCCAGGGTTGCGGCAGCGCTCTCCACGGAGGGAGTGATGAAGTTACCGGCCTTGTTCTGCAGGGCGGCCATGGCCAGCTTGTTGTTGGCGGCGAAGCCGTACTCGACATAACCGATGGAGCCGGGAGTCTGCTTGATGAGGGCGGTGACACCATCGTTACCCTTGCCGGCGACACCGACGGGCCAGGTGACCGACTTACCGCTACCGATGACGGAAGTGAACTGAGCGCTCACCTCGGCGCAGTGACCGGTGAAGACCGCTGTGGTACCGCTCGCATCGGAACGGGTGACCACGGTGATCGGGAGGCTCGGGAGATTCACTCCGGGGTTCGCCTTGGCGATCTCGGGAGCGTTCCAAGTCTTGATGTCACCGCAGAGAATGCCGATGTAGGCGGCGCGGGTGAGCTTGAGGCCGGTCTGAACGCCAGGAACATTGTAGGCGAGCACGATCGATCCGGCGGTGGCGGGAATCATCACCGTGCGACCACCGGCGGCGGTCCTGGCCTGAAGAATCTCCTCGTCCTTCATCGCCACGTCGCTGGCGCCGAAATCGGTGATCCCTTGAACGAACTGGGTGACACCGGCACCGCTACCGATGCCCTGGTAGTTGACGGTGATGTCAGGGTTCGACTTCTTGAAGTCTGAAGCCCATCGCAGATAGAGCGGAGCGGGGAAGGTGGCTCCCGAGCCGTTGATGGCCGTGGCGGCGCCGAGGTTAAGTGATGCCGAAGCGGCGATCACCGCTACTGCGAGGAGTGTACGTTTCATGGTGTTTTGTGAGATCTGTGTAGTTTGGAGTAGTCGATGGAACTCATCAACAACGATCGGTTTTTCGGGAAATCCCCCCAAAACGACAACCCCTTTTCTGTGACAATACCGACACAATCCTTTTGAGGCACCGAGAGTGGCTCCCAAAACGCTAGCGGCGCGAATTCCACTCCAAAGATCGGTAACGCCTTTCGGCCAAAAGGTTAGATTCCTTGATCATCGCCTCCCCCACCCTTTTTTGATCAACGGTTTGGCTCAAGGCACCCCCCACCGCCACGGGATCCAAGGACACACCCTCCACTCCCTGAAGACTCCCTTGATAGAGGAGCGCCCCCCCGCTCCGCCGCTGGGCTCCCCCCAAAATCTTGCGTTCCGAGAGAAGAAGATCATCACCGGCCGGTGCGGAAAAACAGGCAGGCCCCAGCTTGAGATCCTCCTCCCCCGCCAGACGAATCTCCGAGGAGAGAAGCGGCGCAAGCCATGAGGCCATCCGTCGATGGAGTTCTCGGTAAAAGGAGGCCGGAGGCATCGATGCGACTCCCTCTCCCTTAGGGATTATCAAGGAAAAGGTGAGATCCCTGCCGTGCTCCACGGTCCCACCGCCGGTCCAGCGCCTGACCAAGGGCAGATCGGGATAAGTTTCGCGTACCTGCGCGAGGGATTGGAAGTACCCGAATGTCACCCAAGGCCCCGACCAGCAGAAGATACGAAGCGTGGGTTTGGAGACGGATCGGAGCAGCGACTCGTCCAGCGCCATCTGCATCGGCCCGTCATAGGCCTCGGAGGGCAGAATTAGATCCATCGTCTCGAACATGACGCCATGCTCTTCACTTCCAAAAATCACGCCACACCTTTTTCTTCCCGAGTCCTCTTTGCCTGCACTACGATCATCGTCATGGCAAAGTCAGCGAGTGGAAACGACGGCAAGCAGGGATTGAACAACGGGCTCGGCAAGGGCCTTGGAAAAGGCTTGGGCAAAGGCCTCGGCGCCCTGATCAACACCCGCGTCGCCGCTCCCGTCCCCTCCGAGGAACACGGGGAACGCATCCAGCAGATCCGGCTCGACCAGATCATTCCCAGCCCGCTTCAGCCCCGCACCGAGTTCCGCGACGACCAACTCCGCGACCTCGTCGACTCGATCCGCGAACGGGGCATCATCCAGCCGCTGATCGTCCGCCTCGCGGCCGGAAAGTACGAACTCATCGCCGGCGAGCGCCGCATGCGCGCCTCGCTGGAGGTCGGCCTCACCGAGGCTCCGGTCATCGTCCGCAAGGCCAGCGACCAGGAGGTTCTGGAGCTGGCCCTCATCGAGAACCTCCAGCGCGAGGGTCTGAATCCGATCGAGGAAGCCGCCGCCTACCAGCGCCTTTCCAAGGAATTCCGTCTCACCCAGGAAGAGATCTGCAAGCGCGTCGGCAAGAGCCGCCCCGCCGTGGCGAACGCCATGCGTCTTCTGGAACTCGACGCCGAGGTGCAGACCCACCTCAAGCAGGGCCGGCTCAGCCCCGGTCACGCCAAGGTGCTCCTCGGTATCAAGGATCATGCGGCGCAGCGCTTACTCGCGGAGAAACTCATCCGCACGAACGGCTCCGTCCGCGATGCCGAGCAACTCGTTGCCGATCATCTCGCCGGGACGACTCCCCGGAAAGGGGGCGGCAGGAAAGGCCGCAAAGCCGTGGAACTCCCGCCCGCCCTCAAGAGCATCGAGAACAAGCTCCAGCACCGCTTCTCCACACGTGTCTCCCTGACCCACGCCGAGAAGAAAGGGCACATCTCGATCGAATACTACGGTTCCGACGATCTGCACCGCCTCTTGGGCGTGTTCGGCGTCCAGACGGATTGAACCGTCCGGGGCTAGACCATGAGCATTTTCACGCCGCTGATCCAGGCGATCGACTCGGATTACTTCCCCCACGGAGTCGAGGAGACGCGCTCTCTTCCCGAGAAGATGGAACGGGGAAAGGTTCTCCCCTTCGCGATCCTTCATCTCGGCTGCCTAGGTGTCATCTGGGTCGGCTGGAGCCCGATCGCCATCGCCCTCTGCGTCCTGTTCTATGTCGTGCGGATGTTCTTCATCACCGGCATCTACCACCGCTACTTCTGCCATAAAGCGTACAAAACCTCGCGCACCGTCCAGTTCCTCTTCGCGCTCCTAGGACTTCTCTGCGTCCAGCGCGGCGCTCTCTGGTGGGCGGCCGTCCATCGGCATCATCACGCCCACTCCGACGAGGAGGTCGATGTCCATTCGCCCCGGCAGAAAGGGATCCTTTGGGCCCACATCGGCTGGATGACCAGCAGTCGGAACTTTCCCACCGACTACAAACTCATCCCCGATCTGGCAAAGTTCCCCGAACTGGTCTTTCTGAACCGCTTCGACCTGATCGGCCCGGTTCTGGTCGCCCTCTTTACCTACGGACTCGGAGCCCTGCTCGAAGCTTTCTCGCCCGGCCTCCATACCTCAGGTCCGCAGATGTTGGTCTGGGGAGGATTCATCAGTACGGTTCTGCTTTTTCACGGCACCTGCTGCATCAACTCGATGGCCCATGTCTGGGGAAAGCCCCGCTACGACACCGGCGACGATAGTCGCAACAGCTTCCTGCTTGCAGTCATCACCCTGGGCGAGGGGTGGCATAACAACCATCACCGCTACCAGTCCTCGGCCCGGCAGGGCTTCTACTGGTGGGAGATCGACCCGACCTACTACACCCTCCGCTTTCTTGCCTCACTCGGCATCATCAGCGATCTGAAGCGCGTCCCCGAGAGCGCCTATCTCGAGGAGACTCATCTCAAGGGCAATCTCTCCCATGGAGGGTAGCACTCTCGATGGCACTCGTCCCCGCATTGCGGTGATCGGAACCGGCATCTCAGGCCTCTCCTGCGCCTGGAAGCTGCGCCAGGAGGCAGACCTCGTTCTTTTCGAGGGAGAGAAACGTCCCGGTGGCCACACCAACACGGTGACCATCGACGAGGAGGGGCGCGGCATCCCGATCGACACCGGATTCATTGTCTTCAACAAGGTCACCTACCCCAACCTCTGCGGACTCTTCGAGGAACTCGGCGTCACCGCCAAACCGAGCGAGATGTCGCTGAGCGTCCAGCATCTCGCGCACGGCCTCGAATACAACGGGATGGGTCTCAACAAGCTCTTCGCCCAGCGCCGCAACATCGCAAACCCCCGCTTTCTTGCCCTGATCGCCGAGATCATGCGCTTCTTCCGCGTGGGGCGCCGATGGCTTCGGGATGAATCCGAAGGTTCACTCTCGGACAGTGACGAGATTGCCGAGGAGGATCTCGCCGCTTTCTGCGGGCGTCACCGCTTCAGCGCCGACTTCATCGATCTCTACCTGATCCCGATGAGTTCCGCCGTCTGGTCGACGGAGCCTGGTCGCATCCTCGATTTTCCGGCCTCCACCCTGCTCCATTTTTTCCACAACCATGGCTTCCTCGGCGTCACCACCCACCATCCATGGTTCACCGTGGATGGTGGCTCCCGCAGCTATGTGGAAAAAATACTCCCGATGCTCGGCCAACCACGACTCGGTGATCCGGTGACCTTGGTCACGGAAGATGCCGACGGGGCCTGGGTGACGACCTCCTCGGGATCGCGGGAGCGCTTTGATGCCGTCGTCATGGCCGCCCATGCCGACCAGAGCCTCTCGATGCTCGGCAGCCCCACGGAAGAAGAGCGACGACTCCTCTCCCCCTTTCGGTACCAGCGCAATGCGACACTCCTCCACACCGATGACTCGGTGATGCCCCGGACACGCCGCGCCTGGGCTTCTTGGAACTTCCGTGTCGATGCCCCGGAGAGGCAGCAGGAGCACCGGCGCTCCTCCACCCACTACTGGATGAACGCCCTCCAAGGCGTTTCCAAGAAACAAAATTACTTCGTCTCCCTCAACAGCGACGACTTGGTTGATCCGAAGAGCGTCCTCTACTCCACGGTCTACGATCACCCGGTCTTCACACTTGAGGCCATCCGCGCCCAGCGGGAACTCCCCCGGCTCAACCACTCCGGCCGACTCTTTTTCTGCGGCAGCTACTTCCGCTACGGCTTCCATGAGGATGCCTGCATGGCTGGCTTCGACGCCGCCAAGGCCATCATCCGACATTTCAGAAAAAATTAATCTGGAACTCAGGAACTCAGGAAAAGAGGCCGTCCCAACGTCTTCTATTCTTAAAAGAGCCACCCCGTGTAGCGCCTGCAGTATGACTCCAATACTTCTTAGTATATCATTCCAGAATTCATGAGTTCCAGATTCATAAAATGGCTTCCATGAATGCCTCTCTCCGCTCCTGCCTCTACGAGTGCTCCGTCTTTCACCGGAGGCTCGCACCGAAGCGGCATGAGTTCCTCTACCGGGTCTTCTATTTCCTGATCGACCTCGATGAGCTTTCGCAGATCAACAGCTCCCTGCACCTCCTGAAGGTCAACCGCCCGGGCCTTTACAGCTTCCGCGAGAGCGACCACATCAGCCATGGCTCCGCCTCGGCACGGGAAAACATCCTCCGCTTCCTGCGCGATCAGGGCATTGCGGAACCCGTCGGGCGGATCCAACTACTCACCCTCCCCCGCGTCCTCGGCTACATCTTCAACCCGATCTCCATTTACTTCTGCCACCGCGCGGATGGATCACCCCTTGTTTCGGTGGCCGAGGTCGGCAACACCTTCGGTGAATGGAAGCCCTACCTCGTTCTGCTGGCCGCTGACGGGACCTTCCACACGCGCGTCGTGAAGCACTTTTACGTCTCCCCTTTCTCCGATCTCGACCTTGAGTTCGACTTCCGGTTTCACCTTCCCGACGAGAATCTCCGGATCTTTATCGACGATTACCGGGGAGAGGAGCGCGAACTCATCAGCACCCTCACCGGGCAGCGCCTTCCTCTCACTGACGCGAACCTCCTCCGCTTCTCGCTCAAGTATCCCCTCCTCACGCTCAAGGTGATTTTCGGCATCCACTGGCATGCTCTCCGCCTTTGGCTCAAGGGCCTTCATGCGCGCCGCAAGGAGGCCGATCCCCAACTCCAACAAGGCATCCACCGCCCCCACAAATCACTCGCCAACCATCCTGAATCCTGCGCCCACTCTGGTCAGGAAACCCCACATTCATGAGCACTCCCCAAGAAACCGATTCCAACGATCCCCGGACGGAACTCCTCAAGAGTATCGCAACCAGCCTCAAGGGGATTCATTCATCACTCGAAAGCCTCACTGCGGCGGTCGAAGACGTCTCCGAGACCATCGAAAAAGCCCACGAACCCGAAGGTGACCTCGGCGTCCATCTCGTCGGCGCTCTCAAGGATCTCACCTCCGCCCTGCACAAGCGGGCCCAGCAGGAGCGCATCCACCAACCCCAGCAGAACCAGCATCAGGGTCGCAGGGAAGATCGCCAGCAACGCCGTCAGGATAACCGGGGACATCACCCCGATCACCAGCAATCGGATCGCGAGGACCATGCCGAGGGTGACCCGGATGATTCCGAATCCCGCGAAGAGACTCAGGAAAACACGGAACAGACCACCCCTTCCGAAAACAACGAACAACCGCGCAAAGGCGGAGGCAGGGGACGGGGGCGCGGGCGTCGTGGCGGCAAATCACCCGCCAAGCAGGCGTCGAAAGGGTAGATCGGACAGCTTCCTCGTTATCATAGCGGCAGAGTGAACCGTTCCTTGGCTCACGCTTTTTAAGAAATCATATTGCCCGAGAGAGGGATTCAGCCTAACGTCTCTCCTCCATCGTAGAGCCTTTTAGGTTCGGATGGTGAAACGCTTGGGGTCATAGCTCAGTTGGTAGAGCGCCTCAATGGCATTGAGGAGGTCTGGGGTTCGAATCCCCATGGCTCCACCAAGCGTTCCTTTTTTTCAAGATCCGCACCTTTTGCGGACCTCTTCATGAGGAGATCAGTTCCCTGCCTGTTCCTGCCTGGTTTTAGGTAAATTTATTGGGGCCTGATTGGGCCTCTTTTACCAACTTTCCTGCCATCTTTCTTTTTCTTTTCTTCGGTTGCCGGGATGGCAGGATGTTGATCCAGCACTGCCTGCAACTTCTTCCTGGAGGCTGCGGCCTCCTCATTTTCTGCGGAGGATGCCACCAGGACCTCCTCGAAGGGAGCATTTTTCAGATCATAGAGTTCACCTTTGTTGGTGAGCTTGTAGCGGGCATCGCGGGCATAGGAATTGCCGTTCAGTTCGACATAACACCAGTCGCGCGGCGTTCCCTTCCCTCCCTTGATCTGATCCGAGAAGTCATGACCATCGATCACTACTCCTTCAGGAAGCTTGGCCCCGGCCAGCTTGGCAAATGTTGAGTAAAAATCGCTGAAATCCGTAAGGTCATGGTTGACCTTACCGGCGGGTGTGGTGCCGGGCCAGTTGACGACGAGGGGAACTCGGCTACCACCCTCGAGCAACTGCGCCTTCATGCCGTTGATTTGACTTCCGTTGAGATGTGCGGGAGCCCCCATGTGAGCCGTTCCATTGTCCCCGGAAAAGATGATCAGCGTGTTTTCCCGAAGCTTGAGGCGATCCAGATCGGCAACAAGATTCCCGACAAGCTTGTCCATGTACTCGATATTGTCGGCATAGTGTTGCTCTTTGGTCTCATCCTTCTTGCTGTCGGGAGTGGCGATGATCGGCCCATGGATATGAATCATGGGATAATACAGGAAGAAGGGTTTTTTCTGATGCTTCTCGATAAAATTCGTAATGAAACGGGCCATGATGTCAGGAAGGTATTCTCCCTCCTGAAGTTTTTTCCACTCCCAGTTCTGCTGATAATCCGAAAGCTGAGCGCTGGTATAAACTCCGCTTCCACGGAAGCTCAGGTACTCGTCGAAGCCCCATTCTCCCGGGCCGTATGGAATCTGACCCCACTTGCCAACGCATGCGGTCAAATAACCGGCCTTTTTCATGATCGTCGGCAGCATGACCTCGCTGTAACTGGTGAGAAATCTCTCGCTGTGGTTGCTATTGAGTCCCGTCCGGAAGGGGTAGCGACCGGTCAGCACCTCACAGCGGGAAGGCCCGCAAAGCGGTGTCGCGTAGGAGTATTCAAAGCGGGTGCCTGTCTTCGCGAGTTGGTCGATGTTGGGGGTCTTGTAGGGTCCGCCGTAACAGCCAATATCGCCGATCCCGACATCATCAGAGAGAATCAGGATGATATTCGGTTTCTGCTGGATCTCCGCTTTCGGAGTGCCTCTGGGTGAAGATGACTTCTTCTTTGTGACCAAATAGGTGGCCTGAATCAGTACGATTAGGAGGGCAATCAGCGTGATAATGCGGATAGGGACATGTTTCATGGTCTGTGGGGTTAGAAAACAGGAGATAAAGTCTGACGAGAGTAACCAAGCCTGAAGCAGAAACACCGCTTAAGAGAATAAGTTTCGTCTTTTCTCTTTTTACGGCCAACAAATCGACTCCTTTACCATAAACTGGCCCCTTGAGGGGTTTTTCTGATTTTCTTCTTTGACACCCCCACCCTTTCCAGACATCCTTTCCGACCCGATTATTAACTGATTTTCCGATATGAAGCGCACCTACCAACCTTCCAAGCGCACGCGCAAACGCCAGTTCGGCTTCCGTGCCCGCATGCAGACCAAAGGCGGTCGCTCCATCCTGAGCCGTCGTCGCCGTCATGGCCGCAAGCGCCTTCTCCCGAAGGGGGTCGAGGTCCATTACGCCCGCCACACCCAGGCCTAGTCTGACGTTGCCGCGTTCCTCGCGGCTCCGTTCCGGATATCAGCATGTAAAGGTCCGCTCGGCGGGCCTTTCCTTTCACGGGACATTCCTCCGCATGGGGGTGATGGCCACCGGTTCTGGTGAAACCCAGGGAGCCGTTGTTGTCTCCCGGAGGGTGGGATCGGCCGTCATCAGAAACAGGGTGAAACGCCGCCTGCGGGATATCTTCCGCCATCAACGCCCCTCCCTGAAGAAGGGCCTCTGGATCGTGATCACCGCGAAGACTCCCGCCTCCACCGCCACCACGGAGATGCTCCGCTCGGAATGGTTGCGTCTTGGCAAGCGTCTCTCTATTTTCGCCGACTCCTGAACTGCTTCTCAACAAGCATCCTTATGCCCTTCCTGCTTCGCATCCCGATCCATCTCTACAGGTGGATTCTCTCGCCCGTGCTTCATGCACTGACAGGCGGATCCGGATGCGGTTGCCGCTTTCACCCCAGTTGCTCCGCCTACGCGCTGGAAGCACTGGAAACCCATGGCTCCCTCCATGGTCTCCGTCTCTCCCTGCGCCGCATCTCCCGCTGCCATCCATGGAACGATGGCGGCCTTGATCCTGTTCCTTCCCCCAAACCTTCAGCCTTCAGTCTTTAGCCTTCATACCTTTCCTTATGTTTGACCGCACCACCTGGATCGCCATCGCCCTCTCCGTCGCCGGACTCGTCGGTTGGCAGTATTACTACTCCAAGACCTACGCCCCCTACATCGCGCAGCAGGCCGCGCTTCAAAAAGAAGCAAAGCAGAAAGAAGCCGTAGCCAAGCCCTCTCCCTCGCCTTCCGCCACTCCGCAGTCCCTTGCGAAGAGCGCTCTTCTTCCCGCCACCGCAGGATCCACCCCCTCCATTCCCGATCTCTCCCCGAAACGCGAGACCCTCGACACCAGCCGTGCCGAGTATCTTTTTGCCAACAACACCGGCGGCATCGAGGCCGTCACCCTCTTCCTCCATCTCGGCGCCAATGAACAGAGCCTCTTCCTGAACAAGGAATCAGGCATGCCAATCGGCGCGCTCTGCGATGGAAACGGCACGCCGATCGGCGGCTTTGCCATGAACGCTGACAAAAATCAGGGGGCCACCAGCTTCAGCCTCTCCGTGCCGGGCGGTCTCTCCATCACCAAGAATTTCACTCTTCCTCAGACGGCCGGGACCCACGAGGAATACCTGATCGGCCTCGACCTTTCGTTCAAGAACAACGGTGTCACTCCCCTTGCCCTCCCCGGTTACTTCGTTGCGGCGGGTGGCGAGGCCCCCGTCCACACTCGGGATCTTCCCACCTACACCTGCTTTGACTGGCTCAGGGATGGAAAGATGACCTCCATCGATGTGAACTGGTTCGAGGCCGGAAAGATCCCCTTGGTCGGCATCCAGACTCATCCCGCCCGCGATCTCTACAACCAACCGGAGTCCGGCATCCAGTGGGCCGCCGTCACCAGCCAGTATTTCTGCACGATCATCACCCCTGCCAAGGATCAGGCCGGAAGCGGTGTCTGGGCCCGCCGTTATCAGATCGATTCGAACAGCGGCCAACCTGTCTACGGGATCACCGGTGGCATCGGCACCGGCCCCATTACCCTCGCCCCGGGCGAGACCGTCACCCGCCACTACTCCATCTACGCAGGCCCGAAAGATTTCACCGCTCTGAACAAGATCGGCGGCGACCAGCAGAAGGTCATGAACTTCGGGATGTTCCACCTCGTCTCCGAGTTCCTCCTCTGGGCGATGAACTCGATCCAGCGCTATGTCCACAGCTTCGCCGCCGCGATCATCATCCTGACGATACTGATCAAGTCGGCCCTCTGGCCCCTTCAGAACAAGGCAACATCCTCCATGAAGCGGATGCAGCTTCTCTCTCCAAAGATGACGGAACTCCGCGAGAAGTATAAGGACGATCCGACCAAGATGAACGAGGAGCTGATGAAGCTCTACAAGCAGTACGGGGTGAATCCCTTCGGCGGCTGCCTCCCGATGCTTGTCCAGATCCCGATCTTCTTCGGCTTCTACTCAATGCTCGGAAGTGCGATCGAGCTTCGCAACAGCCAGTTCCTCTGGATCCATGATCTCTCCCAACCTGACACCATCACCCATGTGCTCGGCTTCCCGATCAATCTCCTCCCGATCGTCATGGCCGGCACCATGATCTGGCAGATGGCGATCTCCCCGAAGAGCGGCGATCCCTCCCAGCAGCGGATCATGTACTTCATGCCGGTGATCTTCCTCGTCTTTTGCTACAATTACGCCTCGGGCCTCGCCCTCTACTGGACAACTCAGAATATCTTCTCCATCGTTCAGCTCTACTGGACCCGCAATCAGCCGCTCCCCACCCTCGAGAAGGTTTCCACCAAGCCGAGCGGGAAAGGATCGGGCGGCGGATCTGGCAAGAAACGCTGACTTTTAACTCCCCCTCACGAGCCATGAACCAGACACCCCGCGAAGTTCTGGACACCCTCCTCGGCCACCTCGGTTTCGTTGCTGAAATCGAGGAGCAGCTTCGTGACGGACACCTGATCCTCCAGATCCGGACCAACGAACCGCAGCGCCTGATCGGCCGTCGCGACGAAACCCTCGAGAGCCTTCAGTTCCTGACCAATCGGATCCTGCTCGCGCAGAACCGCGAGGCACCCCGTGTCGTCGTCGACGTCGAGCATCACCGCTCGATGCGCGATGACTCCTTCCTGCGCCGCTTCCTCCAACTGGGAGATGCCGTCCGTGAGAACGGCCGCCCCGTGGAGACCGAGCCGCTCAATTCCTACGACCGCCGCCTCGTCCACAATGCTTTCCGCGACGATCCCGAACTCGAAAGCGTGAGCCAGCAGATCGAGGCCAAACTGAAGCGGGTCACGATCAGGAAACGGCCCCAAGCGAACACTTAATCCCCGATGCCCTCCCGGGGGGGGGATCACAGGCGGCTTTCCCATTTGGTTCCGGCTTACTAGAGTGACTCTCAGATGAAGGGGAACCCACTACTCCGACTAGGACTTGCCGTGCTTCTGCTCGGCGTGGTCCTCTGGCCGGTCTGGTCATTGACCCGTCCCCGGGAGGTCTCGGCGCCCTCTCCCGGATCAACAACGGCATCGGGAAACCAAGTCATGAAGAGCTCCATGGTGACAGAAACCCTCACCCTACAGGCGATCCCGCCCCCGGTGGCATGCAGCATCGTCCAGAATGGCGTCGTGCTCCTCAGTGAGAAAAACTGCTTTGGTGCCGGAATCTACCGCACCGACGCCAGGATCTCACGCGACTGCGACCTCGTGATCTCCGCGGAGTGGGAGAATGAAGATCAGCACGCGCTTCGCGCAGAAGTCCTTCTCCACGATGCGGACAAACCTGTGGAGAAAAGCTTCTGGGGTCGGAAATCGCTCCAAGACACCCTTTCGCTTCCCGATCCCCGGAAACCATGAGCACCTCCTCTTCCGGAAACCAACCAATGCTCATGGTCGAGGATCTGACCGTGAGTTATCACCGCGTTCCGGCGATCCATCACCTGTCGCTCAGACTCGGTGGCGGTCATTGCGTCGGAGTCTTCGGCCCCAACGGCGCTGGAAAATCAACTCTCCTGAAGGCGGTGGCCGGACTGCTCAAGGCCGAGACGGGAAGGATCCTTCTCGGGGAGCGTGATCTTGCGAAGGCGGCTCCCAGACTTACCTACCTTCCCCAGCGTGAGTCGGTGGACTGGGACTTTCCCGTCACCGTCCGCGGACTGGTGGAGATGGGTCGCTACCCTCATGTGGGACTGCTTTGCCCGTTCTCGGAGCGTGACAAGGAGGCGGTGACTCAGTCGATGGAACTCTTCGACCTACTCCCTCTTGCGAACAGGCAGATCAAGGAACTCTCAGGCGGTCAGCAACAGCGTGCTTTCCTGGCAAGGGCTTGGGCTCAGGAAGCCGATCTCTACCTCCTCGACGAACCATTCGCGGGGCTTGATCGGGGAAACTCTGGAACACTCGCCAAGGCGCTCCAGAAGCTTAAGGAACTGGGTAAGCTGATCCTCGTCTCCCATCATGCCCTGGCCGAGGCGGAGGCCCTCTTCGACACGGCGATCCTGCTCAACGGGGAACTCATCGCATGCGGCCCAACCGCAGAGGTCCTGACTCCGCAGAATCTCGAATGCGCCTACGGAACCGCGATTTTCTCAGGCGGACACCGGCATACCCACGCATGAGCACTCTCTCCCACCTCCTCTCGTTGGTGACCGAACCGCTCGGGTATACCTTCATTCAGAGGGCACTGCTCTCCTGCGCACTCATCGGATTCACCAACGGATTTCTCGGCACCTTCATCATCCTGCGCCGTCAGGCACTGCTCGCAGACGCCCTCTCCCACTCCCTGCTTCCCGGACTTGCCGTGGCCGCCATCTTGGTCGGCCTCTCCCCGGGAGGACTTCTGCTGGGCGGTCTTGTGGCGGCACTACTGGTAGCCCTTGGCGGGCAACTCATGGCGCGAAATTCCAGGTTGAAGGATGAAACTGCCATCGCCTCGCTCTACATCATCGCCTTTGCGCTCGGCATCGTCCTGATCAGGTTCGCCAAGGTGAAGGTCGACCTCACCCATTTCCTCTTCGGCAACATCCTTGGGGTCGGCAACGGCGACCTTTGGGTCTCCTACGCGGCCGCCTTCCTCACCATCACGCTTCTTGTCCTCTTCCAGCGTCCGCTCCTGCTCACCCTCTTCGACGCCACTGTGGCGAGGGCCTCGGGAATCAAGGTGGGATGGATCGAAGCCGGCCTCTTGACTCTTACTGTTCTCGGTCTGGTCGCTTCCCTTCAGGCGGTCGGCGTCCTCCTGTCGCTCGGCCTCCTGATCCTACCCGCCGCAACCGCTTATCTCCTCACCGACTCCTTCACACGGATGCTCTGGGGCGGTGCTTTCCTGGGACTGATCTCCTCCGTCGGTGGCCTCTTTTTCTCCTTCTACGCAAACATCCCTTCGGGTCCCTGCATCGTTCTTCTGCTGGCGATCCTTCTCGGGATTGCCTACCTGGTCGCCCCACGGCACGGCATCCTTCCAAAGCTCCTCCGTGGCCGTCATTTCCATGAGGAATCCCTTGAGCGTTGGGAGGGACATCAGGGGCATGACCATGATGTGCCGCAGAGAAAGGATGAATGCTGATGGATGAAGTACAAAAAGGTCCGGGAAGAATGGATTTGCGTTAAGGCATCTTGATTTTTTAACGGATTTCTTTTGTTAGGACTTCATACCTCATCCTTCAGTCTTCATACTTTTTGGAGTTTTCAATGTCTTCATCAGCTTCCAAAGCCCTATCACGTCCCATCGGAGTCTTTGACTCCGGCATCGGAGGACTCACCGTCGTGGCCGAACTCCGCCGGGCACTCCCCGCCGAGCGGATTCTCTATCTGGGCGACACCGCGCGCGTTCCCTACGGAGGGAAGAGCGCCGAAACCGTCACTCGTTACGGCAGGGAGATCTCCGATTTACTGGTCACCGAGGGCGCGAAGATGATCGTGGTGGCCTGCAATACCGCATCGGCCTTGGCTCTCCCAAACATTGCTGCGGATTACAGCGTCCCGATGGTCGGCGTGCTTGAACCGGGAGCCGCCGCCGCCGTCAAGACCACCCGCTCGGGAAAGATCGGTGTGATCGGCACCCGCGCCACGATCGCCAGCGATGCCTACGGCAAGGCGATCCGCTCACTTGATCCTTCGCTGGAGGTGATCGCCGCGGCTTGCCCCCTGCTGGTGCCGCTGATCGAGGAGGGGCTCTTCCAGGACGAGATCACCGACTCCGTCCTGCGCCGCTATCTTGAACCGATGCTCGCGCAGGGAATAGACACGCTTGTTTTGGGATGCACCCACTACCCTCTCCTCAAGAAGACCATCCAACGACTCTGCGGCGACCGGGTGACTCTCGTCGATTCCGCGGAGAACTGCGCCCTGGCGGTCAAGAGCCTGCTCTCTCAGACATCGGCTTCCGATGTGACGACGCCAAGACTCGACATCCTGCTCACTGATTCCTCGGAGGGATTCCTCTCGATCGCCGGCAAATCGCTGGACCTTACGATTGATTCCGTCACGGTCCGCAGACTCGGAAGCTGATGATTCCGATCGGACTTTTGGCTACGGGGCGATCGTTTCGACGTAGGCGAACTTTCCGTTCTTGATCTGGAGCATCACAGCGGGCTTGGTCGGATTGCGGTGATCATCAAGCGAGATCTTACCCGTCACCCCTTGGAAATCCTTCGTGGAGGCGATCGCGGGGGTGACCTTGGCCGGATCGGTTGTTCCCGCACGCTTCATGGCATCGGCGAGTAGGTAGACGGAGTCATAGCCGAGCGCAACCATCGCGTCGGGATCCGTGCTGTATTTCTTCCGATACGACTCGACGAAGGCGACGACCTTCGGATCCGTGCTCTGGTTGGAGAAGTGGTTTGAGAAATAACATCCCTCGACCGAAGGGCCACCGACAGAGACAAGCTCGGGTGAGTCCCATCCGTCACCGCCGATGAAGGGGACCGTGATGCCGAGTTGGCGGGCCTGACGGATGATGAGGGGAGCCTCGGTGTAGTAGGCGGGAAGGAAGATGACCTGTGGGTTATCAGCCTTGATGGCGGTCAACTGCGCGCTGAAATCCTTGTCCCCTCCGCTGTAACTCTGCTCCCCGGTGATCACGCCGCCCTTTTTGGTGAACTCGGCCTTAAAGCTCTTGGCCAACCCGAGACTGTAGTCCTTGGAGACATCGGTGATGATCCCCGCCTTGGTAGCCCCCAGTTTGCGGGCGAACTTCGCGCAGACCGTTCCCTGGAAGGGATCGATGAAGCAGACGCGGAAAATATGATCTCCCGTCTCCGTCACCTTCTCGTTGGTCGAGGCCGGCGAGATCATCGGGAT
>Ga0114964_10001460_pt1 | contig 17206 bp, 16 predicted proteins | sample C_131016_MF_Meta_FD_92638 | JGI IMG/M metagenome (GOLD analysis project Ga0114964, IMG submission 92638) | Freshwater microbial communities from Lake Croche, Canada to study carbon cycling - C_131016_MF_MetaG | ecosystem: Environmental > Aquatic > Freshwater > Lake | place: Lake Croche, Canada... | reverse complement strand
CGGCGTTTGTCCGCGTGTCCAGAGAGGGCTCATGCCGACGGCTAGAAACTGGATTCCCAATTCATCGCCGACTTCAAGCGCGCATTGGAGATGGGCATCCAACTCTTTGGCGGTTTCGTGCAGATTTTGGACCGCCGCGCCAGATAGCTCAAATTGCCCACCCGGTTCGAGTGAAATTGCGCCGCCTGCTTTGGTATCAAACAGGCCGATTATCTTGTCCCGGTCGTAAATCGGGTCCCATCCCAAACGCTCTTGCATGCCTTTGAGAAGCGCTTCGATACCCCGGCCGCCCTCATAGGGTACCGGTTCATTGGAGTTAGGGCGGAATGGAAATTTTTCGTGCTCGGTACCAATGCGAAATTTTTCACGCGGCTTGGAGCCTGCCTCTAAATAACCAACCAACTCGTCGCGGCTTTCAATAGGGGTCGTATCGGAAATATCGCGCGCCATGAATACTCTCTTTGGTCCGACCATCAACGGTAGGGAAAGGGGTCAATACTGGCGATACCGCAATGAGGCAATCAGCTAATCCGCCCATCCCCCAAAACCGCTTGCACCAATGCAAGCGCGGCGATGCCCGCCGTATCTGCACGCAAAATGCGCGGGCCAAGCGACAACCTTGTGACAGATGGCAATTTCAGGATGGCTTGGCGTTCCTCGTTTGAAAATCCACCTTCGGGACCGATTAAAACGGCAAGCGGGCCTCGGGGAGTTGCTTGCAAAGCTGCCACGGCATTTTGGATTTCGGCGCGTTCATCGCAGAAAATGATGGTTCGGTCGACTGGCCATTGCACGAGCAAAGTGTCAAGTTTCCGTTCCGGCTCAAGGGTAGGTACGCTCAAGATACCGCATTGTTCGGCTGCTTCGATCATATTGGCATGAAGGCGTTCGACGTTCAGTCGGGCGTGCTGGGTTTGCCGAGTTATGACGGGAATAAGGCGGCTTGCGCCCATTTCGACCGCTTTTTGGACAATGTAATCAAGGCGTCCAGTTTTAATGGGAGCGAAAATATAGTCGATATCGACAATTTCCGGTTGTGCGCGTGTCTGGCGGACGAGCGTTACGGTCGCCGATTTGCGATCAGGCTTTGCGAGCGTTGCGAGCCACTCGCCATCTCTGCCATTGAAAAGGAGAATGGCATCGCCTGCCGTAAAGCGTAAAACCGTGACCAAATAATGGCTTGCATCACGGGTTAACGGTATTGTCGCGCCTGATGTTAAAGCGTCTTTGACACAGAGCCGTTGGGTTCGGTAATCATAATCGGGCACGGTTCGGCTCCGGCTGGGTAAAATGACCATAGCATTGCCACATAGCATAGCTAATTTAGGTTGTTGATGCACAAAAGGTTGATCCCTGTGCAAGGGTGCTGATAGGTGAGGTGCTATGAAAGAATCATTGAATTCATTTTTCTTCCGGCGTTTCGCTTTTGGCCGCTTGGCTTTAGGCGTTTTCTTGTCTTGTTTGTTTGTTGTCAGCGCTGCGCGTGCGGCGGATGATCCCTGTGTAGCATTGGGCAAACTAATGGCTGGCCGGGGGCAGTTGATTCAGCATATTCAGGGCTACAAAGACAAAAAGCCATCGGCTGATGATGCTTGCTCCGCCTTCACCAGCCTTGCCAAGGCCACAATTTCGTCAGTGGCAGCGATCGAGCGCGACGGGGCTTGGTGCCGCGCTCCCGATGGGCTGGCTGATAACCTTAAGTCGCAACAAGCCCAAATCGAAACGGCTAAGACGAATGCGTGTAAAGCGGCTGCTGATCAGAAGAAGGCGGCTGCTGCGGGCGCGACCGCTCAACGGCCTCCTCTCGGTGGCACGGGCGACATTCTCGGCGGTCCGATGAAACTACCACAAGGCGCGCTCTAAGTGATGTTCGACCATCCGGAAGTATCCGTTCCGGATGCAGTCAAAGGCAATTGGGTGGATAGGCTCGCTCCGGTTTGGGCGAGGCCTTATTTACGGCTTGCGCGATTTGACCGTCCGATTGGTTGGTGGCTTCTGGTGTTGCCGTGTTGGTGGTCTACCGTGCTTGCGGCTGATGCAGGTGGCCGAGTTTCTCCCGATTTGCTTCTATTAGCGCTGTTTTTGTTAGGCTCTGTCGTCATGCGGGGCGCAGGCTCGACCTATAATGACATCGTTGATCGGGATCTGGATCGTCGGGTCGAGCGGACACGTCATCGCCCAATTGCAAGTGGTGCCGTCGGTGTTAAAGCGGCGGCGGCTTTTTGCGCGTTTCAATGTCTGATCGGCCTTGCGGTGCTATTATCGCTGAATGGGTTCTCTCAGATTTTAGGTCTAGCTTCGTTGGTTCCTGTGCTGGTTTATCCGTTTATGAAACGGATTACCTCTTGGCCACAAGCTGTTCTAGGATTAGCGTTTTCTTGGGGAGCGTTGATGGGGTGGGCCTCTGTCTATGGCACGCTTAGTTGGCCGGCAGTGTTTCTCTATTTAGCCACCGTCTTTTGGACGATGGGATATGATACGATCTATGCCATCCAAGACATTGAGGATGACGCTTTAGCGGGTATCCGCTCAACAGCATTGATGTTTGGCGCATCGACCCAAGCTGCAGTGGCGGCGTTTTATGGAATTACTGTTGGCCTCACGGCGGTCGCCTTTACCGCAGCCTCTGTGGGCGTTTTAGCTTGGCTCGGCGTTATCGCTTTTGGCGTTCACCTGATGTGGCAAGTAAGCCGAATTGATATTTTAGATGGACAAGCCGCCTTGGTTATTTTTCAATCGAACCGAAATGCTGGCCTTATTCTGCTGTTAGGGGTTGCGTTGGATGCTGCGGTGCGGCATTTCGGAGCGTAAATTGAGGTGTGATGGCGCAATTAGGCTGCGTCTTTTGCATGAATGACACGTTAGGCTCTCATCAACGAGTGGAAATTTTGCCATGCCGAACCAGAATACGACGACTGAAAACAGCCAATTGCTTCACCTCGTTTTTGGGGGCGAATTGGTCGACCTTGATAGCGTGACGTTTAACGATCTTGCAAAACTCGACATTGTTGGCATTTTCCCCAATTATGCCACCGCTCAGGCTGCTTGGAAGGCGAAGGCCCAAGCGACTGTCGATAATGCGCAAATGCGATATTTTATCGTCCATCTTCACCGCTTGCTTGAGCCGCACGCTTAATCTTCCGAGAAAAATTCAAAAAATTAGCATGTTTAAAGCGATTTTCCGCTCCCCCGTCGTCCAAGCGTTTATCGGGCAATTGCTCGGCGGCTATCTCAAATTCGTGCGCGCCACAACGCGGTTCGAGCTCGAGCCCGCTGATTTGGTCGAGCGGTTGAAAACGGGTTCGCCCTTTATCTGCACGATGTGGCATGGCCAGAATTTTATGCTGCCTTTGTTGATGTGGAAGGGTGCGCCTGTTTCCGTAATGATCACACGGCATGGTGATGGCGAGGCGATTGCAGTTGCTTGCCAAGCCATGGGGATTAAGCCGATCCGCGCCTCTGGAGGGGATTCCAGAAAGCTGGAACGCAAGGGTGGAGCTGCGGGACTTCGTGCCATGCTCCATGCGCTTTCAGCTGGCGAGATTGTTGTGATGACGCCTGACATGCCGAAGGTTGCTCGTGCCGCGGGTGCCGGTATCATCGCGCTGGCGCGTCTTTCGGGTCGGCCAATCTATCCTGTCGTGGTCGCGACTAGCCGCCGAATTGATTTAAAAAATTGGGATCGTACGAGCATTTGCCTGCCTTTTGGACGAGGGGTAATTAAAATTGGTGAACCAATTTTTGTTGCGCGTGAAGCCGATGAAGCGACCCAAGAAATCGCAAGACGTAGGGTTGAAGTCAGTCTTGATGCGCTCCATGACGAGGCCTACGCAAGCCTTGGCACAATCGATCCGGGTGCAGTTTTGAAAGCCAAACATCGATGAGCCGGGCGCCGTCTGCCTTTCGGGCTTACAAAGCTGTCGGCGAGGCTATGCGACCTTTGATGCCGCTGTTCCTCATGGAACGGACACGCCGCAACAAAGAAGACCGGACTAGGGTGGCCGAAAGGCGGGGCGAGCCATCGCGAAGCCGACCAAGCGGTCCGATTGTTTGGGTGCATGGGGCTAGCGTCGGCGAATGCCTATCTTTGCTTCCATTAATCGAAGAGATGGTCAACCGCGAGATCTTGGTGCTGGTTACCTCAGGTACCGTGACCTCCGCCAATGTGCTGGCCCATCGTTTACCTGAAGGAGCGACCCATCAATATGTTCCGCTAGACGTCGCGTCGTATGCGAGGCGCTTTCTCGACCATTGGCGGCCTGAACTGGTTATTTTCGCAGAATCCGAGATTTGGCCAAATCTTCTCCATGAAATTAGCCTCCGCAAAATTCCGATGGTGCTGGCGAATGCCCGTCTATCCGATCGAAGCTTCCGGCGTTGGCAGTTTATGCCGAAACTCGCCCGCTTCTTGTATCAGAAGTTTGATCTTTGCCTCGCGCAAACGCAACAAGATGCAGAGCGTTTGGTTCGGCTTGGCGCTGCGCGGGTAACGGTAACGGGCAATTTGAAATTTGATTCAGCACCACCGCCTGCGGCGTCAGTAACCGTTTCGGCTTTGAATACTTTGATCGGCGAAAGACACGTTTGGTTAGCAGCCTCTACGCATCCGGGCGAAGAGGCCATGATTATCGCGGCACATCGGGCGCTGCACGAGATGTTTCCGCGTCTTTTAACGATTATTGCGCCGCGCCATCCCGATCGGGGTCGAGAAGTAGCCAATCTTGTTGCGCGGTCCGGCTTAAGCGCCTCCCAACGATCGATGGGATTACTGCCCGATAGCGCTACCGACGTCTATATTGCCGATACGATTGGCGAGATGGGTTTGTTTTATCGCGCCGCACCTTTGGTGTTCCTTGGAGGCTCGTTGGTGCCGCATGGCGGACAAAATCCAATAGAGCCTGCCAAGTTAGATTCAGCTCTGATTCATGGTCCGTATGTTCATAATTTTGCAGAGATTTATGCGATGATCGATAGCGCAGGTGGTGCGGTCGTAGTCCATGACGCGATTGAATTGGTGGAAACCGTCGCGGGCTTTTTAGGTAATCGTCAGGCCCTTGAAGGAACGGCTCGCCGTGCCAATGAGTCTGTCTTGAGCATCGGGGGTGCGCTTCAGCGGACCGTGGCAGAGATTGCGCCCTATCTGCTTAAAATGCATTTGGGGAATTAAAATGCCTGATGATATCGTGGAGATATCGATATGATGCGTGCGCCGCGATTTTGGTGGCAAAAGACCGGTTTTTACGCCCTTTCCCTCGCTCCTCTCTCGTGGCTTTATGGCTTTATTTCGGCGGCGCGGATGCAGCGCGAGGGGCAGAAAGCTTCCGTTCCCGTGATTTGTATCGGGAATTTTCTTATCGGCGGTGCCGGAAAAACGCCAACCGCTATCTGGCTCGCAACCGTGCTCGAAAGCGCGGGTAAAAGGCCGGTCTTTTTGAGCCGCGGCTATGGTGGGCGATTAAAAGGTCCATTGCGGGTTGATCCTAGTTATCAAGGTACCGATGAGATTGGCGATGAGGCCTTATTGTTGGCCAGGGTCGCGCCAACCGTCGTTTCAAGAGATCGTTTTGCCGGAGCAGGCATTGCCGCCTCCTTTGGCAATGTTGTTATCATGGACGATGGATTGCAAAATCCGAGTTTGGCGAAGGATTTTTCGTTGGTGGTGGTGGATTCGGTGCAGGGCGTCGGCAATGGTTGGTGTCTTCCATCGGGCCCGTTGCGGGCTCCGCTTGGCGTACAATGGTCGTCGGTCGATGCGTGTCTGATCATTGGCGATGATCAGGAAGTCGCAATGGATTTTACCCAATCGGTTCCGGTGCCCCTGTTTTGGGGGCGGTTAACGCCCGATCTTTTGCATGTCGAAGCATTTAGGGGACTTAAAACGTTGGCATTTGCCGGCATTGGCAGGCCCGAAAAGTTTTTTGCGACCCTTGAAAATTGTGGTGCTTCGGTTGTTGAGACACGATCGTTTCCGGATCATCATAGATACACGAAGCCAGAAATTACGGAGCTTCTGATTTCAGCAAAAGAGCTGATGTTAGTTCCAGTGACGACGGCGAAAGATGCCGTTAAAATCCGCGAGATTGCGCCGGAAGCGATGCAGGCCATCCGCATCTTAGACATCGAATTGACGGTAGAGGATGCCGGTTCTTTGATCGCTCAAATGTTAAAGAAAATATCGTAATTATATGAAATATATATTATTTATCTGCTTTAAGAGATAAAAGAACGGCCTCTCGAGAGGCATAGGCTTGTTGCTTTTCGACATTCCAATAGCGCAATTCTTCGAGTGGTATTGACACGCCTGTGACGGCGCAGCGGACAAAATGGCCGGGGCGCTTGATCTTGAAATCGCCGTCGAGATATTCGACGAGCGCTTCACCTGGTATCATGGCTGGGCGTTCAAAACGGGTCATTGATAAGTGCTAACATTAAAGGTTACGCTGATGCAATTGTCAGGCTGCTTCGTCTATCCATCGGCATGCGCGGCAATATCTCCATCGATAAACATCAACGTAAGCGCATCGGTTGGGCGGACCGTCAGGGCTGAACGCACGGGCTTACCGTTGCCATCCAGAACCAGCGCGTAGCCCCTCGCGAGAACACCTTGATAGCTCACGCTTTGGAGTAATTGGGCTGCAGACGTTAGCCGTCCCATGCGTCGTTCCAGTGTCACGCCGATGGCGCGATGGGCGCGTGCCGACAGGTCCGAAATTATTTGACGTTGCCGGCCGAGCTTTTGCCGCTCGGCACGAAGCAATGCGTCTTGCGAGGATGCAAGCCTAAAGCCCAACCCATCGAGCCGCGCGCGAAGTGCCGCGAGGCGGGCTTGGGGCGAAAGCCTAATGAGGCGTCGCGCTGTTTCGGTTAAAAGCAGTCGGTGACGGGCGGCATTGCGCTCTAAGCTTCGGCCCAAGCGGGAGGTCGCGAGATCAAGCCTCTGACGGGGAACGGCGACGAGTGCGTCGGGCGAGGGTAGCGCGCGGGTTGCCGAGCGTAAATCAGACCGTCTGCGATCGGTGAGACGTCGAACGCCAAGATGCAAACGGCGTGCAAGATCTGCTGTTTGGGCGAGTAATTCGAGGCGGACGGGAACGGCTATTTCAGCAGCACCTGTTGGCGTAGGTGCACGACGGTCGGCGGCGTAGTCGATCAACGTCCAATCGGTTTCGTGACCAACGGCGGCAATCAGCGGAATCATGCTACCGGCGGCCGCCCTCACAACACTTTCCTCGTTGAAGCTCCAAAGATCTTCGAGCGAGCCGCCGCCGCGCGCCACAATCAGAAGGTCGGGACGCTGTATGGTGCCGTCTTCTGGTAGTGCGTTAAAGCCATGAATGGCATTGGCTATTTCTACGGCACTGGATTCGCCTTGCACGCGCACGGGCCACACCACAACATGGCGCGGAAAGCGATCGGCCAAGCGGTGCAGAATATCGCGGATTACGGCACCGGTTGGCGAGGTGATGACGCCAATCACTTTGGGCAAAAATGGTAGAAGTTGTTTCCGCGCGTCGGAGAAAAGTCCTTCTGCAGCGAGCCTATGACGCCGCTCTTCCAATTGCGCGAGGAGCGCTCCGACGCCTGCGGGCTCCAACGTATCCACAACGATTTGATAGCTGGATTTGCCGGCAAAGGTCGTGATTTTGCCTGTGGCAATCACTTCCATACCGTCTTCGGGGCGGAATTTGACACGACCAAACACGCCTTTCCACATCACGGCGTCGATTTTAGCCGATGCGTCCTTGATCGAAAAATAAACATGGCCGGACGAATGCGGTCCGCGATAGCCTGATATCTCGCCTTTGATACGGACAAGGCCGAACTCACCCTCGATCATACGCTTTAACGCGCCAGAGAGTTCGGAAACGGACCATTCGGGGGTGTTGGAAGGAAGTGCATCAGACATAAACGAAATCATAGCGGGCGAATCGGGGAATGGGGAGAGGGAATGCACTTGACCCCGTTTTGAATTTCGCGGACACGCAGTCCACACTGTTCCGACTGCGAGGGGAATTTTCATGCGTGTTTTACTCATCGGCTCTGGCGGGCGGGAGCATGCTCTTGCTTGGAAGCTCACGCAAAGCCCTCTGCTTGGGACGCTTTTTATAGCTCCGGGAAATCCCGGTACTGCGCAATGCGGCACCAATGTTGCGTTGGATGTAACGCGGCATGCTGATGTGGTTGCGTTTTGTCGGGAAGAAAAAATCGACCTTGTTGTGGTTGGCCCTGAAGCCCCTTTGGTAGCGGGGTTGATCGATGATTTAGTGGCGGTTGGTATCAAGGCCTTTGGGCCGTCAAAGGCCGCGGCGCAGCTTGAAGGGTCAAAAGCCTTCACGAAAGAGCTGTGCGTCGAGGCTCATATTCCTACCGCTCGCTATGCGCGTTTTACGGACTGTGAAGCTGCCAAAGCTTATGTGCGGGATCACGGTGCACCAATTGTGATCAAAGCCGACGGGTTGGCGGCGGGTAAAGGCGTCGTTGTCGCTGATACCGTTCAACAGGCGATTGATGCCGTTGAGGACAATCTCGGACAGGGCGTGATCGGTGCAGAAATTGTTATCGAGGAATGTATGTTCGGCGAAGAGGCATCATTCTTTGCGCTCGTAGATGGCACAATAGCTGTGGCTCTTGCGTCCGCGCAGGATCATAAAAGGGTGGGCGATGGCGATACGGGGCCGAATACGGGCGGGATGGGGGCTTATTCGCCGGCACCTGTTGTAACCTCCGCAATCGAAGCTCGGGTTATGGCGGAGATCATCAACCCTACGGTAGCAGCAATGGCCAAACGTGGCACGCCGTTTAAGGGCATCTTGTTTGCGGGTCTGATGCTTACGGAAACCGGGCCGAAACTGATTGAATACAACACGCGCTTCGGCGATCCTGAATGCGAGGTGCTGATGCCACGTTTGAAAAGCGATCTTTTGTCGCTCTTGCTCGCGACCGTTGATGGTCAACTCTCTGACGCTCGGTTGGACTGGTCCGATGAGGCGGCGTTGACGGTGGTGTTTGCAGCGAATGGCTATCCTGCTCGGCCTAAGACAGAAACGGTTATCGGCTCGCTTGAGAGGGCATCGGCGATGGCCGGCGTGACTGTTTTCCACGCCGGGACGAAACGCAACGAGGATGGCGCATTGGTGGCGAATGGCGGCCGCGTTTTGGCTGTCACCGCAATGGCTGGCAGGATCAGCGATGCACGGGATCGAGCCTATAAAGCCATTCAGTCGATTGATTGGCCCGACGGCTTTTATCGGTCGGATATTGGGTTCAGGGCTTTAGGAAGTAGGAAGTAGGAAGTAGGAAGTAGGGTAATTACTTGCTTGTCCTTAAACCCTACCCCCTACACCCTCATTTTCAGATCTGTCCCAAAAGCGCTTCAGCTCCCGAGATATCAGCTTTGCCGGGACTGTCTTCTACGTTCAAGATTTTCACGATGCCATCCTCGACCAGCATCGAATAGCGCAATGAGCGGGTACCCATGCCAAAGGCGTTGCCATCGAGGACAAGACCGATCTCTTTCGCAAATATAGCACTGCCGTCCGCCAAGAAACCGATCTTATCGAGCGCGTCGTTGGCTCTAGCCCAAGCCTTCATGACATGAACATCATTAACGGAAACGACAACGACCTCTTCAACCCCTTTGGCTTTGAACGCATCAAGATGGTTCAGATAGCCGGGCAAGTGATTGTTTTGGCAGGTAGGTGTAAACGCGCCCGGAACCGCAAACAGGACAATTTTACGACCCTTAAAAATCTGCTCCGTGGTACGGGCGCTTGGGCCGTCGGCGGTGGGGACGTTAAAGGTGAATTCTGGCAGGTGTTGGCCGACTGAAATAGGCATGACGATCCTCTTGGAACGGTTTTGACGGTTAATTCGCTTACGCACTAAACCTTTATCGGATCGAACCCGTTGCGTCGAGCGTGACCGTTGTTTCCGTCGCAAAGGTGTTCGAAATAAAAGTGAAAATTAGGGTTTTACTGGAAAGGGTAGTCGATGTGGGGTGTTGCAAAACAAAAATCCGCCACAGCGACGGTGAAATGGGTTTGGCGTCGCCAAAATACCAGCCTTCCGGGCCTTCAACGATCAGGTCGGTCAATGGCTCTTTGACCGAAACGAGCAAAGCATCCGGCATGTTTGGGTCTTGGCTTACAGATGTGGTCGTATAGCCGAAGGGGACGCTTTTAGGAACGCGTGCGAGAAAGGCATTGACCCGGGTTGGATTGGGCCCGATTTGCTCAAGACCTGTTAGGGTGACGTCAGCATCTCCTGTCAGCGGCACGCATAAATCTCCGCAGACGGCATAATCAAGTTTCAAGACCAGATGAACCGGCTTTTTCGCGTCCTTCGGCAAAACTTCAACAGGGAATATAACATCATCATAATAACCGAGGATCGTGCCGGAAGGATCTTGGATGCGTTCGGGCTTCGGCCATCGTACGATTGCTGAAGCCAGATTTTCGGACCTAGACCAATCGAATACGGGTGGTAGACCTGAATCCCCCGGCATCCTCCAATAGGTTTTGATATGCGGCTCTATTGCGATTTCGACGCCCGCCAATAAAACACCGTCGCGGACCCCGGCGTTAATCAGCGTCAGTTCGGCTTTTGGAAGGTTGGCGTTCGCAGCTTGAGGTGTTCTTGCAAAGCTTGAAGTCAGCACGATTATCAAGAGGAATAATGCAACGAAGGAGTGCATCGAAACCGTGATGTTGAATTGTTTTTTTAAAACGCTCATTGCATTAACATAGTCTGGTCTACATTGGGATGCCACTGCCATTAATCACAGCTTGAAACCTGTCCGTTACGTATTATTCTAATGATCATGAAGCGTGAAAGAACCCTTGAATCGGATATTAGATCCTCGCTAAGTGGGCAAATGTTGGTTGCCATGCCAAGCATAGGCGACCCTCGTTTTGAGCGGAGTGTTATTTACATCTGCTCGCATTCCGAAGAGGGTGCGATGGGGCTCATTATTAACAGGCCTGCGGATGAAATTGCTTTCATCGATTTACTGCAACAACTCAAAGTCATTCCGGAAGGCCGCCCGGTTTATTTTCCTGAAAAAGCAAGAGAAATCCACGTTATACGTGGCGGACCAGTTGAAACCGGGCGGGGTTTTGTTCTTCATTCCGTCAATGGATTGAAACAGTTCGGGGCGGTCCAAGTTGACCATGACATCCAACTTTCGGCGAATCTCGAAATTTTACATGCGATTGCCCGAGGTGACGGTCCGGACCGGGCAACCCTAGCGCTTGGATATGCCGGTTGGTCTGCCGGGCAGCTTGAAGCCGAAATTCAGAACAATGGATGGCTGATGTGTCCGCCATCTGTTGAGATATTGTTCGATGAATATTTCGAAACCAAATATGAGCGTGCTCTGGCGTCGATAGGAGTTGATCTCGCGATGTTGTCGGGCGAGGCTGGGCATGCTTGAAAAAGCGATTAGCCCTTGATCAATTTACGAGTTGCAGTTGCCGTCAGTAAGGGACCAAAAATGCTCCCCTGTCCTAATGCTAGGCCGAGTTGAGAGAATTGAACCGTATCCGATTCGGTTTCTAGGCCATCCGCGATCAAGTCAATATTCAGTTCGTGCGCCAACGATATGATTGAACGGAGGATGGCAGGCCGAATTCCGGAAGGGTCTGGTCGTGTGATCATCCGCGAAAGGCGGATCGAGCTGAAAGGGAAGCGCTCCAAATAGCCGAGCGAAGAGTAGCCATGGCCAAAATCTTCAACCGCTAGGCCTGCACCGATATCGTTTAGGCCGTTGAGCGTGTGGATGGCATGCTCGGGGTGATCCATCAAATAGCGCTCTGAAACTTCAATGCGAAGCGACGCCTTGATAACGGGGACATGGCCTAAAACAGCCCTTACATCGCGGACGAATTCGGCCCGTTCTAACATCGGCGCGGGTACGGGCAAGGCTGCAAAGAAAGGTGGGTCGATATCTATCAGTTTTTGCCAAACGGCAAGTTCTTGCGCGGCTGCTTCGATAATGTGGACACCAATGGAGCCAACCAGTTCGGTGCTTTCTGCAATATCCATAAATTCGGTTTGGCCAATGGTGCCGTGTTGCGGATGGTTCCAGACGGGAATTACCTCGAATCCCGAAATTGATCGGTCACTGAGCCGGACAACAGGCCGGAAGCTAAGTTCGATCTGTTGGCGTTTAACGGCGTCTCTTAAGTCGATTTCCAAAGCTAACCGTTCGCTGCCTTGTACCCGCATCGCCGGACGGAATACATCGATCCGGTCGCCACCAATCTTTTTAGCGTGCATCATCGCAATTTCCGCATTGCGTAACAAAAGTTCTGCGTTCGTCTCGCTGCGTTGATCTGGCAAAGCGATGCCGATCGAGGCAGTAAGATTGGCCTCTCGTTCACCGACAGAGATGGGCGCAGCTAGGCTCTTGCGTATCGAATCGACGACCGCCGTAATCGGACCCGGTTCACGCTCTGATAATAGTAAAATAGCAAATCTGTCGCCGCCAATACGGGCAAGGCCATCTTGAGGACGGATCAGCCGGAGGAGGCGGCGAGTAACAGCCAGCAACAGGGCATCACCACTGCTCAAACCTAGCGCTTCATTCGTTTCGCGGAACCGGTCGATATCAATAGCAACAACGGTTGGACGAAGTGTCTCGCCCTCTCGCATCAAGGCGAGCATGAGATCGATCCGATCGAGGAGCAAGCGCCGATTAGGTAAGCCCGTGAGCGTATCATGGATTGCGTCTTGTAGAAGACGTTCTTCGGTAAGCCTTGAATCGGTAATATCCGACAGCGTGCCCATCAGACGAAGAACAGCGCCGTCCTCCCCAACAATGGGGCGCGCCCGCATCCGGAACCAATGAAAATGACCGTCATTGGCACGTAATCTCAAATCAAGGGAAAGCCGGCCTCGCCGTTGAACACAGAAACGATCAACGGTGGTCACAAATAAATCGCGATCTGCTGTATGAATATGTTCTATAAAATCCGACGGTACGCCCTCAAGACGTCCCTTCGGATAGCCCAGAATTGCCTCCGCCTCCGTACCCACCCGAACATGGTCGCGGGCGATATCCCAATCGAAAATAATATCGCCTGCGCCAGTTAAGGCCAAAGCCCGACGAGAAGCATCAGCCAGTTCGCCACCCGCCAAGCCACCACCTGTAAAGGCATGTTGCATGACGGTGAATCCGATCAACAAAATGATAAGAATTAAGCCACCTACAAGGGATTGAGCGGCAAGGTTACTCGTGACCTGTCCAATTAAAGTAAAGCCAGCAGCCGTTACCCACGCGATGAGCACGAGCCAGGTCGGGACAAGCAAAATCGCTCGGTCATTACCATGGGTTGCGAGATAAACGATCAGCATAAAGCCTGACACTGCGATCGCCGCCATCGACATGCGAGCAAGCCCTGACGCAACCGCAGGATCTACAAACGCCACTGCCACGAGAGCGCCGATAAATAAAATCCAAATCGTTGTGATATGCCGATAGCGAATCCGCCAGCGTTTAAGATCGAGATAGGCAAACAAGAATACAAACAGCGTTGAGGATAAAACTGATTCCGTTAGGGCACGATAAAGCCGTTCGCTTTCGGGAGTCGTCGAAAAGACAGCGGCAGGAAAGCCGAAATCAACCGCGACATAAGCCACAACCGCCCATGCCATCAAGGCAGCCGATGGAAAGATTATCGTGCCCCGGATCAATGATAAAATTGTCAAAAAGAGTGCAAGGAGGCCAATAATTCCGGTTACGATGCCGCGGTAAAATGTTAGGCCATTCGCACTGTCTTTATATGCGTCCGGTGTCCACAGGGTTAACTGCGGCAAGGACACATTCGCTAATTCCGCAACGAAAGTGGTCGACGATCCAGGATCAAGCGTGATTTGAAAAATATCGGCATCGGAGGCGGGTTGCCGCTCAGGGTTGACGCCCTGGCTGGCTGTTAAATTTGCCAAACGTGTCGCTCCAAGGTCAGGCCATATGATTCCTGAACCCACAAGATGCTGGTGCGGTGCGACGACCCACCGCGTCAAAGGCTCTGTCCCATCATTTCGTAGGGCGAAAACAATCCAATCCGGTTGACTGCCTTCGGTTTTAGCCTTCACTGCAATACGTCTTACAATGCCGTCTGCACCAGGCGCGGTCGATATCAGAATTTCATCGCCTGCAGAGCGATGTGGGTCAACATACGGCAGTAAATTGATTGCGTCAGCTTCGGCCGGAACGCGGACCAGATCGACAGCTAATGCCCCTCGATCGGCAAAGAGGCCAGGAACAAAAAGTATCAGCAGATAAACAAGATGACGAAACTTCAATGCCGATACTTCCCTAATATTGTGATCTCTTCATAGCACGTCACACGGACACGCGAAACGGGCCATAATCTTTGCCCGTATTGAGTTATCCCTACTCCTGGGTTGGATTAAGGCATCGCGTCTGATTTGAGCTTGGCATATAGAAAATGATCCTCCCATACGCCTGCGATGCAAAGATATTGGCGGGCGAATCCTTCTCGGATAAATCCGTTTTGTTCAAGCACCTTGATCGAGGCAATGTTGCGCGGAATGCATCCCGCTTCTATCCTACGAAATCCCAAAGGGCCGAATGCCTGGTTCAGTGCTAGCGGTACAGCTTGGGTCATAATACCCTTGCCGGCATATCTTTGGCCTATCCAATATCCCATCATCGCACTTTGGGCGACGCCCCGTCGGACATGGCCAAAACTGATACCGCCGAGTAATTGTCCCGATGAGCCGTTGAAGATGAAATATGGATGCAGAAAATCAGGATCGGCGTCGTGAAAGTAGCGCCGACGGTAAGCGCCACGTGTTAAGTCATCGGACGGCCAACTGGGCTCCCAAGGCGTTAAAAACGGTCGGCTTTCTGCTCGAACAACGGCCCAGGCTTGAAAATCGTCCATCTCAGGTGGACGTAAAACCAAACCTTTGCCAACTTCAATAAAGCGTTCTGGCGCCCTGAAGATTCGTCCAAACAACCCCATTCCGCGACCTTCTTTATCATCGTGACGAGATAGGTGCACCAATACGCGCGGCAATCGCATCAAACGGCATCAGCTTTTTGATCGGTCCGATCGCGGCGATGGTCGGTGGGGCTTTTAGAAGCCCAAAGCCAACCCGCCTTACATCTTCGACCGTAATCGCATCGATGGCGCGGATGATTTCGAGCCTAGGCATCACGCGGCCATAGGCCATCATATGTCGCGCCATTTGTTCCGCTCGACGCCCCGGAGACTCGAGTGAGGTAAGCAACGACATTTTCATTTGTGCTTTTGCGCGGGCCACCTCGCTTTCATTGGGCGAGGTAGCGGCCGCAACAAGCGTATCAAGGGCAATAGGTGCGAAATCAGTCAATTGCGTTTCACCCGTCCCCCCATAAATCGCAAACACACCTGTATCAGAAAATGGTGAGTAGAACGAATAGACCTCGTAACAAAGCCCCCGTTTTTCGCGTACTTCCTGGAAGAGGCGCGAAGACATTCCCCCGCCCAGAAGGTTGGAGAAGACATGCATTGCATAATGGTCTGGGTGCCGCCAAGAAAGTCCTTCGAAACCGAAAACGATGTGGGATTGTTCGAGCTTCTTTAACCGCCGCTGCTCGCCTCCTTGATAGGTCGCAGCAATTGCCTCTGGCGCAGCTTGACGGCCAAAACCATCAAAGCGACGAAATGCGTCATCAACAATTTGGTCGTGCTCGACGGCTCCGGCCGCAGAGACTACCATCGACGGTGTTTTATAGGTACGGTCCATAAAGCTGCGCATGGAGGCACGGGTTTGGGCACGGACTGTTTTTGGGGTGCCTAGGATCCGCCGTCCGATAGGCGCGCCTGCATAGGCCGTTTCCATAAACATATCGAACACCACTTCGTCCGGCGTATCTTCATATGAACCTATCTCTTGCAGGATTACGCCTTTTTCGCGTTTAAGCTCGGTAGCGTCAAATGTTGGATCGGTTGAAATATCCGCCAGAATGTCGAGCGCGAGCCCTGTATCGTGGCCCAACACGCGCGAGTAATAGGCGGTATATTCGGTGTTGGTTTCGGCATTAACTTCACCGCCGACGGCTTCGATTTCCTCGGCGATTTGCAAGGCAGTACGTTTGGTGGTGCCTTTGAACGCCATATGTTCGAGAAGATGTGCGAGGCCTTGTTCTTCGGCTTGTTCATGCCGTGAACCTGCGCCACTCCATAGTCCTAATGCGGCGGTCGCGAGCCCTGGCATGGCCTCGCTGACGACCCTTAAGCCACTAGGCAGAGTGGTGACACGAACGGCCTCTGCGCGGTCTACTTCTGTCACTCAAGCGTCCTTTTGAGAGGCGCGAGCCTGCGCTCGGATAAAATTTTCAATTTTGGTTTGATCGTTAGGAAGATGGGTAAAGCGTTCCTTACGCTCCAGCAGATCCGAAAGGTGTGGTGGCAGTTGGGGGCGAATACCTGTCGCGTGTTCGACCGCATCCGGAAATTTGGCCGGATGTGCGGTACCCAGAACGACCATCGGCGTTGCTTTGTCCTTATTCAGTTCTTGGCGGCCTGCGACCATGCCAATAGCAGTGTGCGGGTCGAGCAGATAACTGCTCCGCTCCCACACCGCCTTCATTTCTGCATCAACCGCCGATTCGTGAACGGCAATGCCAGAAAAGTCTTTTCTCAATACGGTAAGAGCTTCGTCCGAGATCGTGAAGGATTTAGACTGGTTTAACTGCGCCATCAACGTCCGAATGGCGGTTGGATTACGACCATGTGCCTCGTAGAGCATACGCTCGAAATTCGACGAGATTTGAATATCCATCGAAGGGGAAGTGGTTGCTTTAACGCCCGTCATCTCGTAGCGGCCAGTCGCCATCGCCCGCGCCAAGATATCATTATCATTGGTTGCAATCGTTAACAGCTTGATGGGCAGTCCCATTTTCTTGGCAACCCAACCCGCTAAAATATCGCCGAAATTACCGGTTGGTACTGCAAAGGAGATTTCTCGGTGCGGCGCACCAAGCGATACCGCAGCAGTAAAATAATAGACGATTTGTGCCACGATGCGGGCCCAATTGATCGAGTTGACACCCGAAAGGCTGAGTTCGTCGCGGAAGGCGTGATGGTTGAACATCGCTCTTACAAGCGCTTGGCAATCATCAAACGTGCCATCGACGGCTATTGCATGGATGTTGTCGGCCTCAACGGTTGTCATCTGCCGACGCTGCACTTCG
>Ga0114964_10001456_pt1 | contig 17237 bp, 8 predicted proteins | sample C_131016_MF_Meta_FD_92638 | JGI IMG/M metagenome (GOLD analysis project Ga0114964, IMG submission 92638) | Freshwater microbial communities from Lake Croche, Canada to study carbon cycling - C_131016_MF_MetaG | ecosystem: Environmental > Aquatic > Freshwater > Lake | place: Lake Croche, Canada... | reverse complement strand
ACTCAGAGCTTGCACCGGGTTTATCTTATTACCGATCTAAAAAACGAAAGGGTTTAGAGCTTCCTCAGCTTAAAAAACTGGAATCTCTTGAGTATGTTCCTGTAGATGGTGATGGATCGCTAGAATTGGGATTAGATTGGTATGCCCCGGAATTAAATAATGAAAATCAAACGTACTTTCGCTGGTCTGGGCCCAGCTTGAGGCCCAAAATTCCTATTCCATACCTAAGCGATCAACCGGCCTTCATTACCCTTTATCTGTCAGATCCATTTAATCTTTTAAACGAAATTAGCATTCAATTGAACTTTAAGCCAATTGAGTTTAATCAGGTCATGAATAAAGAAGGTTGGCATGAACTGTCATTTATCGCCAACCTTCATGAGCATTTTTTTTCGGTTATTGAGTTGATTCTCAAGAATTCTTTTTGTCCAGAAAAAAATAATATTAGTTCAGATGCAAGGAATCTAGGTATTATATTTAAAGGCTATACGGTGCAGTTACTAAAGGAAAGGGTTGCGCAAATACTCCTTCTTGAAAATCAAATCGTACATAGCAATAATGCACATGATCAAGCAATCTCGATGCTTGATAGAGCTAGGTCTGAATTAGCTGTTCTGACTCAAGAGCATGATCAAATAAGCTCCTTGTATACAGCCGTCAAAGCTGAATTAAAGATTGTATTTTCTGAGAAAGAGGCTTATCTCAATTCAACTAGTTGGAAAGTTACAAAGCCATTGCGATTAATAAAAAATTGGTTTTTTACCAGCTCATAGACCATTACTGTTTTAGATTGGCAACCCAGTTACAATGCCAAGCAAATAAGCTAACCCCCATTTACTTCTCCGCAAGAAATCCTGCTTTATTTATTGAATTCGGTCCATTAGTTCACATCCAATACCCAATCCCCATACTAGTTCAAAAGTTACCTTACCTTGGAATCCTAAATTTAAAAGATTTATCTTGAACTGCTGTCAATTTAGGCCCACTACCAAAGAGAGTTTTTCTATAGTAAATCATCAGGAACATGGGTTGATTTTGTATTATGTGGGGTAATTAGGTTTGGGGTGCTGGGGGTCTGTAACCTAAAGCACTATGCGGCCTGACATGGTTGTTATGCTTAACCCAATCCCACACGATGATCTGGGCTTCTTTTAGGCTATAGAAGATCTCCCCATCTAAAAGGTTGTCTATAAAGATGCCGTTAAAGCTTTCACAAAAGCCATTCTCCCAAGGGCTCCCTGATTCAATATTAGTAGTTTCACTCCGATGCCAGATAACCAACCCCGAGGGTCTTTAGCAATAAATTCTGGGCCATAATCACTTTGGATGTACTCTGGGATACCATTTTAAATTATGGCGTTCGTCAGTTGTTCAATGACTTGAATCGATCCAATCCTTCTAGTGCAGTGGATCGTTAAACATTTTCGGGTGCATTCATCATGGTGAGCCAAATCTCTAAAATTCACCTTACGTTAGCTTTGATAAAAGTTAAGAATTTAATGATATTGCTAATGCATATGCCATAGTGCTTAATTTAAATAAACAAGGAGAAACTCTCGATATTTAGTCAAGTGTTGGGCTAGGTCAGTGCAGTAATAAGGTGCAGGCCTTAATCCAGAAGCCGCTATGAATAAGAAAGTCTTTTAAGCCCACGCCGCTATCTCAAATAAATATACTCAAATACAGGCTCCCCAAGAAAATAACGAGATAATATTTGCAAAGAAAGTGGGGCAGGCGTACATGAAAGATTTTGCAAAACTTAAGCCATACCAAATAGTGAACTGAAAGTACAAATCAGAAAAAATTAAAGTCTTAAAAATCTGCAGTAGTTATAAGTGCTAGTATATGAATGTGATTTTACAAGACAGAAAAAAATAAATCATTTAAATTGTAACTTAAAGTTAGTGACATATTATTAGGTGATAAAATAATTAAATATCTTTTCAAAGGCCCCGGGTATTTTTGCAACCTAAAACAGCTAAGACAATTTAAGATAAATTATGGGACATTTTGCGGGTTTATTAATAACTAAAAACCTCGACTAATTAATATAATTAACATTAATAGCGGAGGCAGTAATTGAGTTATTCAATAAAAGCATTAAAAGTGAATTTCTTAGGTCAATTGCTTAAGCCCGGGATGCAAATCCTAGCGTTGGTGGCTTTAACAATTTACATTTATTACCCATTTATTTCACAGGTAAACATAGGTAATCGAGATGCTCAATACTATCAATATATGTTGCATGATTCAATTGAGCAATTACAAAATGGGTTTTTCCCAGCATATGTAGGGCAAAGTATTTTTTCGCCATATGGAACCCCAGTAATTGCCGGCTCCTTATATTTGCTAGTAGGTCAATTTTTGAATTTTATTACGTTCAATGTCCTAAGTACGCTATTTATACAACATTTAACAATTATTTTTATTGCGTGTATTTCGTCCATTTTATTATATTTTGCGATTAGAAGATTGGCCCCGACATTTCAGTGGAAAGCAGTAGTTTTAGTTTTTTTATATATTTCAAGCCCTGGGGTATTGGCTTTTGCCTACTCATTAGATGCGTATCCTTCTCACATGGCGTTACCATTTGTGCCGTTAATTTTTCTTTATATAGTTGATTTATCTATCAATCCTAAGCCGACGTCCTTTTTAATCGTTGCAATGCTAAGTTCTCTTTTATTCTTGGCTCATCCAATCATTGCAGCTTGGACTATGGTATTTGCTGTATTATTTATTTCGCCTTTTATTTTCCTGCAAAAAATTCATTTTTACCCCATTCTTATAACCGCGATTATTTTTATCTGTCTTTCAGCATGGCAATTTATTGGGATTATTCAATTAACCGAGGTGGGAAATAATTTAGGAGACAGTGGCCCAAAAAAACAAGCAATTGAGATTTTGACTACGGTACTTTTAAAATACATTCCAGACGCTTTCCTTCCTTTGTCCATGGGAAAATCAGAATTATCTTTTTTGCAATTAGGCTATAGTTTGTGGGCCATATTATTTTTTAGCCTATTAATATTTATCAGAAAACATGATAAAAAACTGCAAATATATGCATTAATTTTTTTAGATGTCATTCTAATATTACTTTTATTTCCAATATTTAAAATTAGTCATTTCATTTGGAATTTATTTCCTTATTCTTTAATATCTCTTACTACCCAGTGGCCAAACTTAAGGTTATATATACTATTTTCTTCAATAACAGTTTGTCTAGGAGTGTTTGTTTTTAAAAATATAAAATCCAAAAAATTAAATATAGTATTACTCATTTTATTCTCCTGGAATCTTTACGAAGCTCATTTTTTTATTAAACACGGAAATAAACTATATGAAAATTCAATAAATTTAAATACCGACCCAATGTCATGGGAGAAGGAAGGTAATTTATATTCATTTCCATATGGTCTTCCTGGGAATTTTCTACCGGGCCAAAAGAATGCATGGAATAATATTTCACCCTATCTTTTAGTGGGTGTGGTTAATAAAAATTATGAGAAAAATAGTATATTAAATAATGAAAATTATTTAATAAATAGCTGCTATTCTTCTATCAGCGCAATAGCATTAGATAAAAGTCAATCTATTAACCCAATTAGCTTAAGTGAAAATGAAGCAAAATCTATTACCCAGATAGAGCTATCTTCAAGTGGTAATTATTTTATTTGCGCAAACCTAGAGTTTTCTTCACGCCGTATTCAAGTTCAGTTGCTTGATAAAAATCGACACCTAATAGTGACAAAAGATATTTATAAAAATAATAATGAGCTGGGTATGCAAATATATATAAACCCTTCAATGATTAAAACCGCCCCCTTTACAATTTTTATATCTTCCGATGCAAATACAATTTTAACAATTAAGGATATGAATATTATTAAATATGACCCACTCGATTTGCCAATTAGAATTACAAGTTTTACCCCTTTTACTGCTAATTTAATTACGCCAGATGGAAATAATTATCTAGAAGTAGAAAAGACCTTTTTTCCTGGTTATAAAGCAACATTAAATGGAAATAATATTAATGTAACAAGATCTGAAAAGCATGCGATTTTAGTTCCATTGGTAGAAGGAAAAAATACCGCTGTTTTAACCTATGAAGGCACAAAAGTAATGCAATACTGTTTTTATGTGAGCCTACTTACGTGGGCACTTTCATTTATATACTTGCTTAGGGCTTATATCATGTCAAAATTTCTCAAGAGAAAGCAATGATAATTTGGTGTTAGTTATTTAAATAACGAAGCAAGTTCTAATTAAGTTTAAAATGGCTTATGAAACAGCAAATTAGACAATCTTTAAATAGACTAAATTATTATATTTTATATAAAAAATATAATGAAATACTACTGCTACTTTTAATTTCTATTATCGGATTTTTATATTTTTATGACTACAAGATATGGGCAGGTAATGTAAATATAGGCTCTACTCAATATGGAGACGCGGCATTTTGGTGGAATGGTGCAATTCAATTTTCAGAAGGAATAATTAAAGAAAATGTAAATTTGACATTTAGGATGGGCTACGCAATATTTTCTGGGTTTATCATATCAGTCATTGGTCCTAATTTTTTTATTTTTCATAAAATACTCTTATTAATATTTATATATGCATTATTAGTATTTTACTTTGCTATTAAGCCACAATTTGGCAAGGCTGCCTCCTTTCTAGTAATTATTCTTTTTATTAATCCATATACAGCAGAGCGGTTAGCAATATCTACTTCAGACCCTGTTGGCTTAATTTTTAGCCTTTTTTCGTTAAGCTTTTTTTGTTTTGGGATACGGAAAAAACTAGACTCAACATTATTTTTTTTTGTAGGTTTCTTTTTGTCATTGGCATCGATGACAAGACCTTTGATGAGTCTATTTATAGTAGTTGCAGTAGTTTATATTTTTATTCTAAAAAGTTTTAAAACAAAGAAAAAAATAGTAGCTTCAAGTTACCTCCTGATGGGATTTATTTTACCCATCATTACTTGGTTAGTGGTAATGTACTCTGTAACTGGAATATTTCAACTTGCCGGTCACGACTCCTCATCAATCTATGCTGCAAGTGACCCTAACATTCAGGTTTGGAATGGGGAGATGTATACAAAGGTGGAGAATTCTGCAAAAAAACACTTCTCAACCGCTCAAATCACCCCAGCACAGCTAAGTAAAGAATTTTGGAATTTAGCTCTGGAGAATTATATTAATAATCCTCAATATCATTTATATCGTTTTTTTAATAACATTAGCCAAGTAGCCAAGTTTGATGCCTCTAAAAGTCCAGGATATTTCCATGAAAGCATTGTTAAGCGATGCTTAGTAGGATTATTCATAATCTATCTTTTTATCAAGGCCATACGAGAAAAATATAAATTTTCTGCAGTTATCTTGATTGGTATATTTTATACTTTTCTAGTAATGCCCGAATTGGCTATATATATATTAATATTAGTAGGCATTTTATTGTTTCCACTACTGATTTTGCAAAAAAATTCGAAATATTTAGCAGTTGGAATCCTTGTTTTATATTGGTGGGTTGGATTGGCTGCGCTATTTTTAGTTGGAGGTATATGGGGCCCACCCTTAGGTAAAACATTTGACATAAATGCTTTAGGCTATAGGCTTGGCTCCCAATTTTTCTTTGTCAATGATATTATTCTAGTTATAACTTTATTATTTTTTTCTGAACTCAGTTTTACTAGATTAAATAATTTATTTAAGTCAATTTTCTCGAAGTCAGATAATTTAGAAGATGTAATATCACGTGAAATTTATTTTCTTGATGAGCCCAATCAATTAATTACAGCCATCAACCGGATAGCCTTATTCATTATTTTTGGGTTATTTATAATTGGAATTATCATAGTTGGCATTAGGTACTATGAGAGAGCTAATCTGGGAAGTAAAGAATTTCCTAAAGTTATTATTGCGGCAGATTACTTTATTAAAAGTTTAGGGCTTTCCAAAAATGATTATATTATTGCAGCAAACGTAAATGGTGTTATTGCTGAAATTGGAAGCGCTGATATTGGTATAAAAAATAGCAAATATGTTGTATTAACTGGTGGTGTGAGCGATTTTATTTGGAACTTGCCAAGCCAGTCAAGAAGTAAGGCAATTCTTTATGCTCAAGAATTTGTTAGGCCTTTTTTAATGTCTCCAAATGAGATATATGTTGAATTTCCAGTGCATTTAAATGAAAAAGAGTGGACTCGAAAGCAGGGCGCTTGGCTAATTAAGTCTTATGGACATGCCTTCATAAGTGCTAATCTACCGTTTTACTATAGCATAGCTTCGGTAAAGGGGTTCATTCCCCTTACTGCAAATGAAAAAAACTATGATTTTGGGCTTACGAAGATTTTTAATACGAATCTGTATGCATCTCAACTAGACAGATTAGGTGATTTAAAGATAGAAAATGCAGACATTAAGTGGCTTGCAAATTCTGGCCCATATAAGTATCCAAGACGTTTTGAATTTATTAAGAAGGATGATTTAATGCCAGCCTCAATATCTATTGACTTAAAAAATAGCATAAACCCACTACAAATTTCATTCTGTATAGAGAGCGATGAAAAGAATAAAGATAATTTAATTATGATTGAAGTGACTGGAATAAGCTCAATAAATTCGAAAGAAAAAATAACAAAGCAACTTTATTCTGGTGGGGTGCAAAAAAATTGCACTACCAATAGCTATCAATATATAGACTTATCACAGAATAAATTTAACAATATTAAGCTTATATTTAATTCCGAAAAAAAATCTACATTTCAAATTTATGAGTTGAGTATATCCTCAAAAGATTATGTGTCTAGGTAAAATCTATTGATGGTGTACAACATATACATTTTTTAAGACCATAGCATTTATGGAAAGTATTTTAAAAAAGGGTGATGTCTCATAACCACAATCAATTGAAATGGTGTTATCTAAAATATTAAATTTAGTATTAAATGGCTCTATGGTAATATTTTTAGCTTGAATAGGTTGGTTAAAAGATAATTCATAAGATGTGAGGGAGTTATCTGATGAACATTTGTTGTTAACTATGATACTTTTCGTGATATCAATTTTAGAAGAAGAATTTATACCAACCAATTTATCGTCAATATATATTTCAATATTAGATTTAGTATTTTTATTTAAAACGTCTCCAATAGATTTGAAGCGCCACCTATCCCAAGTAATTAATTTATTTTCACCGATCCAGTCAATAGGATTCTGAGCAAATTCTGGAATAATTGCACTATTTGTGTTGTGAATTAGATTTTCTAATTCATATTTAATACTAGAGGCTTGTTTTTTTGGCGAAATATTGAGCATATCTTTGAGATGAAAATTTTTATTAATAAAAGTATCTATTTCATATACTTTCCAAAATTTTTGAATATCACTTCCTAAAACAGTACTCTTAGGTTCAATGATAGATGTTAAGAAATGGGGCTTAGCAGTACTGTTAAATCCGGTTATTAAAATTGGCCCATTCCCAAGAGAGTCGATTTTATTTTTAAACCCTATCCAATTTGTAAAATAAGGGTTGTATCTAATCAGTACAGTATCTTTATCGTGTGAAACAGTCTCTAATCGATATAAAGTCCCCAAAACTGAATAAGTATTTATTAAAAATAATAATATTAGAAAAATAAGAGCGAACGTCTTCGCTAAATAATTTTTAAAAAAAACAGAAGCAAATAATAGCCCAATAACAGTGAATTGATAGGTATACTGCGTGCCCCTTATTGTAATAAAAAATTGATTCTGAATCAGAGAGATAATAACAATAAAAATTAAAATTAAAAAAGCTATGAAAAGGGGTGTTACTGCCTTTATTTTTTTTACTAATGCGATATAACCTAAAGAAGAAAATAAATAAACAAAAAAAGTAACTAATAAAAAAATTTGCGAATGATTTGTAACTAAATTAATAATTATTTGATTGTAATAAAAAGCAGAATAGTATGAAAAAATTCCAAAAATTGGTGACCAATAATTAATAAATTGAGTTAAATTAATTGCTTGAACATTAAATAATATAGAGTTTTGAGAATTTATAAAATTTAAATAACTATTTGCAATCACCGTATAAATTGAGATATTTGCAAAACATAGAACTGTTAAAAAACTTAAAAAAACATACTTAGCTTTTATGAATGCTAATTTATTAATATTTAAAATTGCTGCTAATGAAATTGGTATTAAGGTAAGGATAAGTACTACTTCACTATAAAATAGAAATGGCCCCGACATTAAAATGCCAGCCAAGATAGTTTTTTTATAACTACTAAAATTAATCAGTTGAGGATAAGCAAGAAGTGGAAGTATTATTAGAGGCAATGATAATAAATTAGCTAAACTGCCTTGGAACGTAAGCATTATCCATAGCCAAGATAACGCCATAATCAGTTGAAAAAATAAACATGACTCATAACTGATTTCATAACAGTATTTAAGAAATATTGGAACGCTTAATAAATATATTAAGTAGCCAATAATACAAGCATAAGTAAAGCATACATAAGCGTTTTCTCCTGTTAGTTGAATTACTAGACCTAAAAATAACTCGCTCCCCCTGCGATAATTATTACTAAAAGTTAATGTCGTGGTGATAGCATCTGTAAGCCAATGATCAATTCGAGGAACTACGGTATCTAATAAATCCCCAGTATTTTGATGGTCTAATAAAAAAAGACTGTTATTTACATATTGAATTTCATCTTGCCCACCTGAAATAAAACTAAATGGATACTTAAAGATAGTGCATAAAATAATTAATACTGGAATAGCAAAAAATAGTAAATCTTTTTTATTAGGCAGAATTGTATGAATATTTTTCCAGTTATAAATATAAAAAAATATAGATAAAGATAAGTAAATTATTGAGAATAGAGACGGGTTAAATTTTGCAGATAAAAATGTAAGGAAAATTAAATTAATCGAGGCAAATACTATTAGTCCAATAATTGGCGCTAAAAAAACTGCAATTGCACGCTCTTTCTTTTCAAATAATAAAAATATAAAAGGTAGCCCAAAGAAAAATAATAATATAATCGGAACTAGAATAATTTTTAATATGAGCATGTATTTAAGATTACTAAAGTAAAATAGACAAGAATATTTTTAGAAATTTCATGTATAAATTAATGTCAAAAGTAGGTAGTTTCCCAATATTATTATTCATTTTAATTGTATTTGAAATAATAGTGTTCACTATTTCAGTCAAGCGGTATATATCTAATATTTATCCGCGTCATATGGATCAAATTCAGTATTTATCAGAAACATTTCTTAGTTTTGAAGCATACAAAAATAATGGATTTATCTCTGGTGTTAAGTTCAGCATAACAAATCCATCTGCACAAGGCTCTCTCTATGATTTTTTTGCATACTTAATAATGGTTTTTTTCGGCCCTACTCGTGATTCGGCCTTATTGCTCAATATCATTGCATTTGTATTTTGGCAACTAACTATATATTACTCAATTAATGCGATATATAAGTCAAAGGAATTGGCAATCCTATCATCAACTTTACCTTTATTAATTATTGGGATTTGGCAGGTAAATAATGCTGCAAGTGCATTTGATTTTAGATTGGATCATCTAGCAATGTGTCTATTTGGAATTACATCTTTTATCTGCTTGCTAACCGATAATTTTAAAAATAAAAAATGGGTATTTTATTTCTCTGTAATGACATCTATTACGATTTTATGTAGATACCTCACCCTAGTGTATTTTTCTTTAATATTTTTATTACTTGCTATTTGCCTAATCAAAAAAAATAATCAGTTTCGTAATTTAATTGCATCAGCCATCTTGGTATTAGTATTGGTTAGTCCATTTTTTTATATAAATTTAGATTTGATATATAACTATTATGTTATTGGACACATTATTGGAGTAGAAAGTGAGATTCGGTCTTCTGGGTTAAATTTGCTTCAGACTGCAGCTTTTATTTTATGGAATTCTTCCTATGTCTTTTTTGGCCCATTATTTTTTTTAGTTACTGGGATTTTACTAAGTATTGGAATTTTTAATAATTACAAAATAAATCTTATTTATTCAATAAAACTATTTTCTATAGATAAAAATATTTTATTTATCGGGATAATTTTTTTTGTTGCCCCATTTTCTGTTTTAGTAATGCAAAAAGAAGCATCTCTCGCTGTAATAAGTATTTTCTCATCAAGTATTATTTTAATAATACTATCAATTATTCTACCTAATTTAAATATAAATAGGCCTATTAAAAAAAATTATTTAAATAGGATTTTTTACATAATCATAGGAATTGTTTTTATTAACTATTCATTTAATATATTAAAACCTCAGCACTCAGATAAATTTATAAGTAGCGCAAAAGAAGTTGACAAAATTGCAGATCAAATCTTTCAGATCTCAAAAACTGAAAATAGAGGTGATTTAAAGATTGCAACAGATAGGATTACTGACTACCTTGATGCTCAAATCTTAAGAGTTGTTATATACGAGAGAAATGGGGTATGGCTACCATTAGAAATGACTCTTCCCAGTGGTATTTTTTCAATATCTAAAAATGAAATAATTAATCGATTAGTAAGAAGCGATATCGTCATTTTAACAAATGAACCAAATATTGAATCTGGCTTTCCATTTGACTTGGATATGCAAAAAAATAAAATAGTAATTCAGCAATTTTGCATAGAAAATTTACAATTTATTGAGTCAAAAGAAGTGTTTAATAGAAATATTTCAATCTATGTAAAAAAAGGGTTGCGACTTAGAGAATGACTAAAGTTCTATGATTAGATTACCTATTTTCAAACCCAATAAAAGCAAGATGAGGCTTTGTAAGTTCCTGATAGCCGTTGGTTTTAATTGTTTCAAATTTGATTATGATTTTGTGGCTGCCAGCATTAAGATTTACGGGAAGTGATAAATCAATATTTGACGATGATAATTTATTCTGCAGGATTAAATTATCATCAATATAAACTATTATATTTAAATTAGAATTTAATGAAAAATTAGATGCAGGAAACTGGCATTTTATTTTTAAGAATTTTGTATCCTTTAGGGAATTTAAGATAACAAATGAATGAGATGATAAATCTCCATTTTCATAAATTCCAGAGTATTCAAGATTCTTGTTGGTAAGATCTGAGGGAAATTTAGAAATAGAAATCGGGCGTTCTAAGGATAAATAAATATCATTTGAAACCAAGGATAAATCCCTGATAAATGTAGTAATGTATCGTGAATCAAGAATAACACCCTCACCAAACGCCTTCATTAATAGACTTTTCTCCTGCGCAAAAGGTTTGCCCTCTCGTTTCATATCAATTAGTAGCAATTTATGTCCATCTAATTCAGTAAAATTAACCGGCTCTGAATATACTCTTGCAGACCCGCTTCCAATCAAATTTAATTTTTGATTATTAATTTCAGGCGATGGAAGCTGACTATTAAATTGCTGGGTTGGCGTATTAGTTAGTTCCACTAAGAGCCTTGAATTTTGTGATGGGTTAATAGCTTCTGTAAGAATATTTTTATTAAAAGCAGCAAAGTTTGAATTTGGAAAATAAATATCATTCTCAAGTTGATAGAAAGCTGATTTTTTCCTAAATAAAGAATGGTATTCTAATCCCTCAGAGGAATTGATAAAAATCAATCTATTTTTTGGAGCTTTATCTAAAACAAAAATTGTATTTGAATTTTTATTATTATAGTAATGATTAAAAATTTCCAAACGATTTGTATCGTGAATGAGATAACTTTCTTTTGAATTCAATATACTGCTGTTTAGAAGTTTAAATTTATTGCCTTTAATTTCATAATTTTTATATTGTTGGCTATCATCTAGAATTTTAATATCCACATCACTTAACCCCAAAGCCGCATAGCGATCGAGAAAAAAGTCAGATGAAGGAAAGTAGATTCTTATGCCTTTTGAATAAAATGCCTGGATTTTAGCTAAAAATATATTGCTTGTATCGGAAATTAATATAGTTTCTTTATTTATTAATTTTGAATTTTCTTTTAAAAAATCTTCAAAACTATCTGATATTTTAATTTCAGATAAATTAATCGTATTAGATTTAATAATTCGATTATTTTGAGTCCCACCCATGGAAATATAATCAAGATTTACAGTTATATTTCCAAAAATAAATAATGCAATACAAAAATAAAGTATTTTATTAAGTCGTTTTAGATTGAGATTAATTAAACTAATAGCAAGAGCAGATAAAAGGAACGGCGATATAAACATTGCAATTTTAAAAATACCGAAGCCGTTTCCACCTTTAATTAAAATAATAGTCACTATGAACTGTGCAATTAAAATCGAAGTAAGATTCAAGTATTGAGACTTACTTTTTCTAATGACAAAATAAATAACCCATATTAATAAAATTGCACCTATAAGAATAAGAATTGAATTTAATGGTTCTGGTGTAATTTTAGAAAGGGGTAATAAGCCCCATAAAACAGCAATTCCGCTAGGCAATAGGTAATAAGGAAATAAAAGCGCACTCCAAGTCGGGTCGTCGGACTGAAGTGTAGCACCATGAAAAATCTGGAAAAGGATATATTGAGTGCCAATGAAGAGTGAGCTTCCTGAAATTAACATAACTATTAACATAACTACTAATAGTTCAATTAAATAATTCTTTATATATTTTTTATATATAAATTTATTTATAACTATAAATAATGCTATCGCTAAGCCAAAAATAGGTATAGCTTCTGGGTACCAAATGAATAGACCAAAAGAGATAATTATTTTTGGTAAATTACCTAAATAGAAGGCCCTAGATTTTAGGCTCAAAGTTTGATTATCAATTTGCAGAAAAATTGTAACGGCTGCGCTTAAAAGCGCTAATCCGGCAATTTGGCCAGGTAATTGTAAAATTGAGCCTAAGGCAATGAGCGGGGAAAAAGCTAGTAGTAAAAATGCTAAATTCAGTATTTTTCTATTCGATGTAACATTTGACAGAATTGACATTACTGCAAAAATTTGAATTATTTGGAATGCTAAAGTTGCTGGCATAAAAAGTTTTATTGCATTTATCCCCGTAATTCCCCAAAGTGCACTCAGAACAAGTTCAGCACCGGATCTAACACCTAGAAGAGCATGCATGGTCCAAAATGCCTGAGAATAATTTCTACCTTCTTTTAATAGAGCACTATCTGGTAAGGAAAAATACCCCGCATCTAGAAATCTTTGTGCCCCTAAAACATAATTAGCCATATCATCATTGGCTATGCTAATCCAATTAAATTCGTAAATAAAAAGGGGATAGCCAATAAAAAAAAGCGAAATAAGAGCAAGTAAAATATATAGCCTGACTTGCTTTAAGCCAACAGAATATCGTTTAAAATAAAGAACGATTACGGTGGCAAATAAAGTAAAAAAGAATAATGGATTTATTATTTCAGCTATTGATAAATTATATTTATTTAAAACGAAAATTATTGAAACAAAGGCGCCTAAACCTATAGCTGGAGATAGAAAGAAAATAGTTAAACGATCATATTTTTCTCTATAAAAAATTAGTATTGCATTTCCTAAAATAAAGAAAAACAAGAAAATTGCAATTGATAGTAAAATAGCCATGAAGCCCGGAAAAATTATGAATTAAGTTCTTTTTAAAAGATTTAATATTATAATTGATGGCTAGTGAATTGCAATGAACTTGATTCAAATTTAAGTAAATGTCAAACGGGCGAGAATTAAATGAGTGAGTATAAAAAATGGCCGAAATATATACCTCCTTTAACTCATGAACAACAATTAATTAGTGATGATTTTATGGAATATTGGCATGAGATATTGCCAGTAAAATATAGTATTGTTGATAAATTTAACCATTTATACCCTGTAAGTACAGCCCCAATTAATTTTACAAAAACCTTAGAAATTGGTGCTGGAAACGGAGAACATTTAAAATATGAAAAGCTATCATTAATTCAAAGAAAAAATTATTTTGCTTTAGATTTAAGAACTAATATGGCCGATGTTTTTATTAGACAATTTCCTGACATAAAAATGGTTGTCGGTGACTGTCAAAAGCGAATTGATTTTGAAGATAATTACTTCGATAGGATACTTGCAATACACGTTTTAGAGCATTTGCCAAATTTACCAGCTGCTATAAAAGAATTGCATCGACTATGCGACAAAAAAAGAGGAGTCCTGCAGATAGTCATTCCTTGCGAAGGGAGTCTTGCATACTCATTAGCAAGAAAAATTTCTGCTCAGCGATTATTTGAAATCAGGTATAAGCAGAGTTATAAATGGGTAATTGACAGCGAACATATTAATAAACCAAGTGAAATATTTGAAGAGATTAATAAGTACTTTATATTAAAATCTTCGCAATATTTCCCTTTAAATCTTAGGCTTGAATTCTGTAACCTATGTATTGGGGCGAACTTTACTCCTAGAAACTAGTTTAAGTATATTTTGAGATCCCGGTATGACACCCTTGGCTGCCTAAATAAAATATTGCTAAAGCTAAATGCACCCAAGAGGCATTAATTAAAACTAAAAATGATTTAAGTAGTATTTTTGGTGCTTCCTTAATTCTAAAACTGGGTTATTGAAATCACTTGAACTATTTCAATCGGTTCCATGCTTAACAATTTAAAGTTAAACGATTTTGAATGTGTACGAATTAGTTTAAATTGAGCAATTTTATTATCAATAGTTAAATTAACTTCCCCCCAAAATTGCTTATCAAGCTGAATAGAGCCTTTATTTAAATTTGAATTAAATTGAATTTCAACGGCATCGATAATCTTATCATCGGTAGCATCTATTTTTATTTCAATCTGGGCAGCTTTGGCAATTATTTTATTAGCTTCAGATAATTTTTCACCATTGATATTGACTTGTATTGGACTCCATTGATCTTTTTTGATGAGCTCTCCAATAGGAAAAAATCGATTTCGATGAAGAGCAATTATTTTTTGTTCACCCCATTCCACGGGATCTTGACTTCTTAGCATTATTACGCCCACATTACTGTTGTTATTCATTTTGTGAATGCCCTGAGCAACAACAGTATCTGGCATCATAGCCCAGAACTTTCTTATAGAGGCCCCTATAAAGTTTGGATTTGGTTCAAGAAGTGACGCTATTAAGTGTGGTTTTGCTGTACTGTCATACCCTGTAATCAATATAGGTTGGCCAGCATCATTTTTGAAGGCACGAAGGAAGCTTATCCATAAATCAGATGTGGGAACAAAACGAAAAACAATTGGGTCAGTTCGTTCATTGTATTTTATTAGGTGATTAATAGAAGAGTATAAAGATTGAAAATTTAACAAGGAAAGAATAAGCAATAGACCAAATATGATTGCTTTAACTACCATCCTTGGTGTTAAAGAGTAAGCCAAAATAAGCCCAATAATAATAAAAGTATAGGTGTATTGCACTGATCTGACCATCATAAATTGAAGGCCATAAAGAGCAGAGTGGAAAATAACTATTAGTAATATAAGCAGTAAAATTCCAAGGGTTGCACAACTACCATCCTTATTTCTTAGAAACGAAAAAATAGAAAGTACACATATTAAAAAAACAAAAATAATGATTAATATTGGAAAATTTACTGCAAATTGAGATGAAACTGAATTTATGTAGTTGGTTGAGTAGTAGGTATAAACCCCATAAATTGGGCCGACTACTGAAGCAATATTATTAATAGTTAAGGGCATCAATTTAGCAGATTGAGACGTGGTTGCTAGTAGCATTCCATAAGTCATTAGCCCCAATCCAATGATTCCAGCATGCGAAAAAATAATAGTTGCTAGAGCGATGGCGCTAATATTTTTAAATTGTAGGATGAATTTTTTATTTGTAAAAAGGAAATAAATAAAAACTAAAAGTAAAGGGGTAAATATAAGGCTTGCGGCAACTTCGTTATAAAAGATGACTGGCCCAGATATCAATAGCCCAATTAAAATCTTAGGTCTATAGCCATTAATTACATATAGCTTGGGAGTTGCGGTGACGGCTAGGAGAATTAGACCTAATGAGCATAAATTTGCAAGGCTACCTTGCAGAAACAATATAATCCAAAAGTTAGATAAGAATATTAGTAGCTGACAAGTAACAGATATTCTATTATTGATAAGTAAAAATGCATGACAGATTGCTGGGATAGCAAAAATAAAGGCAAATAAAGCAGTTAGAGCTGTAACAGTAAAGCAAATAAAGGGATCTAATCCAGTAGTAAACATTACAAATGCGAGAAATATTTCGGCGCCACGGCGATAAGACTGGCTGTAGGCTAGGTTTAAGGTTTGTGCATCTCTTAAGTAGTGATCTATTCTTGGAACTAAGGTATCCAACCCATCCCCTGTATGTTGATGCCTTAGGATATGGATGGCATTATTAACATATTGAATTTCATCTTGACCAGCAGAATAAAAAGTTCCCAAAAATTGATCTGGGCTAATGGCTAATAAAAATAAAATAATTGTTGGAATGGCCAAATAAATGTAATTGTCTTTAATCCCAATTAGTACAGTTAATATTTGGTTTCGTCTTATTATTATTGATAGGCAAAAAGAAGAAATTATTAATAGACATAAAAAATAAGGTGAAAAAGGTATATAAAGCACTCCAATATTAAACAAGCCTAGGGATGCTATAGTAACTAATCCAATTATTGGAGCTAAAAAAAATGAATATTTTAAATAACATTTAGGCATCAGCCAAAGCAAGGGAATTAATCCTCCCATCAAAAGCCAGCCTAACGTACTTAATATATGCACTTATTTACCATTAAAAAATATATTCACTTGTTAACCAATGATCAAAAAAATTAAACTATTTACAAGTATTATTTTAATAACTCTTTTATTTCTTGAATTAATCAGTTTTGTATTGACAAAAAATAACTTATTTATTGTTAATGATACTCCTTCTCTATATAAGGAAAAAACTGAATTTCTAGATGATGGAACATATAGAAATGACAAGGAGAGTTGGGGTGTAGTATCCCCCTAGATGCGTACATTTAAAAAGTTGAGTTTTCTGTCGTTTATGGCAGTATTTACAACAGGAGGGTCATATGAAGAAGTCACGATTTACAGGGACCCAGATTGTCGGGATATTAAAGGAAGCCGAAAGCGGATTACCCATGGCAGATTTACTACGGACCCACGGGATTAGTAGTGCTACCTTCTATAAGTGGCGATCCAAATACGGCGGCCTTGACGCTTCTGAGCTCAAACGGGT
>Ga0114964_10001455_pt1 | contig 17240 bp, 13 predicted proteins | sample C_131016_MF_Meta_FD_92638 | JGI IMG/M metagenome (GOLD analysis project Ga0114964, IMG submission 92638) | Freshwater microbial communities from Lake Croche, Canada to study carbon cycling - C_131016_MF_MetaG | ecosystem: Environmental > Aquatic > Freshwater > Lake | place: Lake Croche, Canada... | reverse complement strand
ACCGAAACCAGTATTTCTGAAACCACTCTTGACCCAAGACGATGGCGAGCTCTTGTGGTGATTGCAATCGCGCAACTCATGGTGGTTCTCGATGCTTCGATTGTGAACATTGCTCTGCCATCGTTGCAACATGACTTGCACATCACAGATGCGAACCGGCAATGGGTAGTTACTTCCTACACTTTGGCCTTCGGCGGTTTATTACTGCTGGGTGGTCGCATCGCAGACTATGCAGGGCGAAAGCGTGCCTTTCTGGTCGGTCTTGTTGGCTTTGCCAGCGCCTCAGCTCTTGGTGGCTTTGCGCTGAATCAGGGCATGCTTTTTGCTTCCCGTGCTCTCCAAGGTGCTTTTGCCGCGGTTTTGGCCCCAGCTGCTCTGTCGCTCATTAGTGTGACATTCACTGATTCAAAAGAGCGTGCGAAAGCATTCGGCGTTTACGGTGGGCTTTCTGCTGGTGGTGCCGCCATCGGCCTGATTCTGGGTGGACTGCTGACGGAATATGCATCATGGCGTTGGTGTCTCGGAGTAAATGTGCCGATTGCCCTGATTGCTTTCGGTTTGGCTTTATCGAATGTGAAGGAAAGTCGCGCAACCGGTGACACTCGATACGATCTGCCTGGTGCAGTGACCGTGACTTTAGGGCTCGTATCGTTCGTTTATGCCATCACCAAGGCAGGAGAAATTGGTTGGGGGCAGAGTGAGACCTTGCGCTATTTCGGTGCAGCCTTTGCGCTGTTGATTGCGTTTTTCATTATCGAAAGCCGCGCAACACATCCCTTGCTTCCTATGCGTGTTCTCACGGAGCGTAATCGCGGTGCAAGTTACTTGACCTCCCTCATTGTGGGTTCAGGTCTGTTCGGAATGTTCCTCTTCTTGTCCATCTACTTCCAGGGCATCCTGCACTACAGCCCCGTGAAGTCAGGCTTGCTGTTTTTGCCGTTCTCAGTTGGTGTAGGCATCAGTGCCGGAATTGCTTCGCAACTGTTGCCTCGCTTCGGCGCGAGGTGGGTTTCTTTCACGGGGCTCCTGATGGCCTCTGGCGGACTTTTCCTTCTCACCCGACTACAGGTCGACAGTTCTTACACCGCCGACATTTTGCCGGCAATCTTGCTGATGAGTCTTGGATTGGGCCTTGTGTTCGTTCCGCTTTCTGCTACCGCATTATTCGGTGTCGGTAATCATGATGCTGGCGTCGCCTCTGCTGTGCTCAATACCGCACAGCAGATTGGTGGTGCGCTTGGAACAGCTCTGTTGAACACAATTGCGACATCTGCGACAGCGAGCTACATGGTGAGCAATAACCTTGCGCCGGTCTCCCTTCCAACTGGTCAAACGTTTCCTCCGGCAGTTGCGGAAGTTCATGGCTTCATCACGGCATTCCACTGGAGTGCTGGCATCGTGCTCGTCGGTGCACTTGTGTGGGGGCTCATGATTAACGCAACTAAGGACACCTTGGCTGCTAATGATGGACCTGCAGCGCATCTCGGTTAAGCGCCATCAACTCGAATAGCAATGCCCCGCATCAACTGTTGCGGGGCATTGCTATGAAGTGGCGACGTTAGTTAGCGCTTCGTTCGAAGAGTGAATCCCAATGCGTTTCGTCGCCGAGGTGCAGTGTCTCGCTAAAGCCATGGTTTTCAAACCAGGCCTTCATAGTTTTCGTATCGGACATTTGAGCGTTGAATTCAGCATAAATCTGTTGAATTCGATCGAAGAAGTTCGTCTTGCTGAGAGTCTCAAGCACGGTCATTTCGTGCCCTTCAACATCTAGTTTCACCAGGATTGGAGTGGTGTCATGAGGAATCGCATCATTGAGGTAGGACTCATTAACTGCAGTAATGGACTCTTGAATGGCGCTGTCAAAGGTCGGCGCTTGCAGGGTGGAGGCACCTGAATGACCTTCCTCTTTGCTGAGCACCAATGTTCCAGCGTCGGCGGACACTGCATAAGGATGAACGGTGTACTGAGAGGACTTTGTGTGTTCCAGATTGGAATATAAGTAGGGAAGCGTTGCCGAGTCTGGATCAAATGAGTGCACTGCCTGAACATGGCTATTGGTGAGTGCAACAAGCGAGTACAGTCCAATGTTTGCGCCTATGTCCAGATAAGTGAAGGGCTTGTTGTAATGACGTAGGTGCTGCGAATAGGCGAAACCATAGTTTCCGCGTAGGCAAAATAGGAAAGTGTTGTCGTCTCGATTGCGCAGCCAAACACCGTATGCGCTGCGACTAAATCCGGCCTCGTTGCGCAGAGTCTGAAAGAAGAGTTTCTTGGCTACTCGCGCTAGTTGCGAAACTACGAAGTACCGTGGCCCAGATTGTTGACTTGATATGTCGCGAGCCAAAACAGTTGGTCTCATCAGAAGAATCGCCATTGAATTGATGTGTTTGCTCATGACAGCCATCTGTTTAGCATAGCGATTGACCGTGGGCATCTATCGCAAGAGAAGTGCTCTCGCGTGGTCGCCATGCGAGGTTGAGATGTGAAATTGACATGCGAAAGGGCCGGGAACCTGCAAGCAGATTTCCGGCCCTCCGACGTAACTCGAACAGAGCGACTTAGATGTCGTAGTACAGTTCAAACTCTGCTGGATGCGGACGCAGACGAACGTAATCAACTTCAGCTTCGCGCTTGTATGCAATCCAGGTATCGATGAGATCTTGGGTGAATACGCCACCCTCCATCAAATACGCATGATCTGCTTCGAGGGCTTCAAGAACTGCAGGGAGTGATGAGGGAACCTGTGGGATTGCCGCAGCCTCTTCGCCTTCGAGTTCGTAGAGGTCCTTGTCGACTGGAGCATGTGGCTCAATCTTGTTCTTGATGCCGTCAAGGCCAGCCATCAACATGGCAGCGAATGCCAAGTATGGGTTGCTTGATGGATCAGGGCAGCGGAACTCAATGCGCTTAGCCTTTGGATTTGAACCCGTGATTGGGATACGGATGCAAGCAGAGCGATTGCGCTGTGAGTACACCAAGTTCACTGGTGCTTCATAGCCTGGAACGAGGCGATGGTACGAGTTCACTGTTGGGTTGGTGAATGCAAGAAGTGATGGAGCATGCTTCAACAGACCGCCGATGTACCAGCGAGCAAGATCGGAAAGACCGCCGTAGCCTGCTTCGTCGTAGAACAATGGCACTCCATTGGTCCACAGTGACTGATGTACGTGCATGCCTGAACCGTTATCTCCAAAGAGAGGCTTTGGCATGAAGGTTACGGTCTTGCCAGCTGCCCATGCAGTGTTGCGGATGACGTACTTGAACAGCATTACTTCATCAGCTGCGGCAAGCAGAGTGTTGAAGCGGTAGTTGATTTCCATCTGACCAGCAGTGCCGACTTCGTGGTGTGAGCGCTCAACGAGCAAGCCCACTTCATGAAGCTTGAGCACCATTTCGTCGCGTAGATCTGCCAGTTGATCGGTTGGCGATACTGGGAAGTAGCCACCCTTGTAACGGGTCTTGTAGCCGCGGTTGTCTGAACCATCGGCGTTGTACTCAGCGCCGGTGTTCCAAGCACCTTCGATTGAATCGATGTGGTGGAATGACTCGTTCTGCTTTGTTGCAAAGCGCACTGAGTCGAATACGTAGAACTCTGCTTCTGGAGCAAAGAATGCGGTGTCGGCAATGCCGGTAGACGCAAGGTGGGCCTCTGCCTTTGCTGCTACGTTGCGAGGATCACGACTGTAGTAATCGTCAGTGAATGGATCGCGGATTGAGAAGTTCATGACGAGCGTCTTCTGGGCACGGAAGGGATCAATGAATGCAGTGGTGACATCTGGGATCAGTTTCATGTCGGATTCGTGAATAGCTTGGAAGCCACGAATCGATGAACCGTCAAACATCTGACCGTTTTCAAAAAGATCCTGATCTACAGATTCAACAGGAATGTTGAAGTGCTGCATGATGCCAGGTAGATCGCAGAAGCGTACATCTACGAATACAACGTCATTTTCCTTGATGTATGTCATTACATCTTCGGGGGTTTTGAACCCTAACTTGGTAGGCATTCATCCTCCATTTAAGTATCGCCTGAAAGGCTGGTCGGGTGACCAACACCCCAAACATTAGGGGGTTGGGGTTACTTCATAGTGTCCCCATTGTTTCGCACATGTTACGGCGATGACCAGTTGGGGTGAAGTTTCGCACCGAGAGAGGAATGCGCGCTGCTGGCGTAGGCTGAATGCGTGGATAGAAGAGACGTCGCATCTTGGCTGAATGGCCCAAAGGTCACATTAGAAAACCAGGGTGTCGAGTTTGGCTTCCCGGGTGCGCGCCTCGGCCTACCCAAAGCTGGATTGGGTGCAGTAGCTTCGTTTGGTCGGCGATGCTTGGCTTTATGCGCCGATTGGTTTGCATGCTTGGCTATTGGTCATTTAATTCTGCGAAACTCGCATGCTTCAGCCCATTCTTCATCGCTGTTGACTTTGGAGCTCTTTGCCGCTCAAGTTACTCTCTTCACGGTCTTACTAGGTGGCTCATTCGGTCAGTCTCTTCTCGGAATTGGCGTCCGTAACATCAGTGGACAGCGATTAGGGGCACTAGCGACTGTCGTGAGAACAGCTTTGCTGTGTCTGGTGTTTCCTGCACTCATTTGGGATCGGGATGGTCGGGGCCTGCATGACCTAGTTGCGCGATCCGTAACTGTTCGAACCCGTTAGGACGGCATCTTTACTAGCGCGTGCTTACATTGAGGAGTGGTTGCTACCCGAAGGCGGCGAGCGCGTTAGCGGCGCGGAATTCGACGCCCCTGAGGCATGGGACCTTTGGGAATCGGCAGAGCAGTCTTAGGTAATGCATCAAGTTTGCGTCGCAAATCAGTAACTTCACCTGGACGCAAAGACTTGGGCATCTTCTTAACAGTCTTCTGCAGGTCACTCAACTGAATGCCTTGCTCGCCCACAGTTATTTCATGAATCTCCACGCCGGGGATGAAGCGCGCATGGAACTTGCGCTGCTCTGCCAGAAGATTTGCGGGGCGAGGACCCTCTCCGACAAGCACGATGCCGGGGCGACCGACGACTCGGTGCACAACATTCTGTGCTTTGTCGACGCCAACGCCAGGAGTGGTAAACCAACCTTGGCGTGAACGCATGGCCATCAGCACGGATGCTGCAGCCCCAATCTGACCATCAATCGAGGAGTATGCAGCCTTCTCTGCAATCTTGCCGAAGGCATAGATCGTGGCGAGTAGGGCAATCGCAAAACCCATGACACCAAGCAGGATTGGCATCTTGAATGCGAAACCCAGCGCCAACATGGCACCAAAAACAACCGCAAAAAGTCCCAACATTTTCAGACCAAGAGCACGTACGTGCTGCTTTGTGAAGGTGTAGGTTTCGCGAAGTTGCTTATGCCACTTGGTTTTAGCGGGTGCCTGTTGTGATGCCATGAGATTAACCCTAGATGGTAGTTGTGTTGCGAGCGGTCATTGCTTGTTCGAAAAGTCTTCCAGCGCGATACGAAGAGCGGACGAGTGGACCGCTCATGACACCAACGAAGCCGATGTTCGTTGCGACCTGAGCCAAGTCCACGAACTCTTCAGGCTTAACCCAGCGCTCTACTGGGTGATGGCGCAAGGATGGTCGCAGGTACTGCGTGATTGTGACAAGTTCACAGCCAGCGTCGAACAAATCCTGCAAAGCCTCGTGAACTTCTGAGATTTCTTCGCCCATTCCTAGAATGAGGTTACTTTTCGTGACCAATCCAAAATTGCGTGCAGCTGTGATCACGTCAAGTGAACGTTGGTAGCGGAATCCAGGTCGAATGCGCTTAAAGATACGGGGGACCGTTTCAATGTTGTGGGCAAACACTTCAGGGCGGGATTCAAAAACCTCGGCAAGTAATTCTGGCTTTGCGTCAAAGTCCGGGGCGAGCATTTCCACCTTGCAGCCAGGGACAGCATGATGAATTGCGCGAATCGTCTCGGCATAGAGCCAAGCTCCACCGTCAGGTAGGTCATCTCGCGCAACGCCAGTGATGGTTGCGTATCGCAACTGCATTTTTGCTACAGATTCAGCTACCCGCCGTGGTTCATCTCGGTCAAGTGGAAGCGGCTTTCCGGTATCAATTTGGCAAAAGTCGCAACGACGGGTGCACTGATCGCCGCCGATGAGGAATGTTGCTTCGCGGTCCTCCCAGCACTCAAAAATGTTGGGACAGCCAGCCTCCTGGCAGACCGTATGGAGACCCTCGGACTTCACGAGGTTCATGATTTCGGTGTATTCGGGGCCAGTCTTGAGCTTGGTCTTGATCCACTCGGGTTTGCGTTCAATCGGAGTGAGCGAATTTTTGGCCTCAATTCGAAGCAAGCGCGGTGCGGATGGCTGACCCTCAGAAATAACGGGCTCTAGGTATGGATCACTCACAGAGTTCAGTGTAGTTGACTATCGAAAACGCGGCGTAGGTGCGCTTCGACAAACGGCAGAACTTCAAGCACCGTGACATCTCGCTGCAATTCAGCGCTCATGGTCGTGACTCCAGCATCGGCAATGCCACACGGGATGATGCGCTCAACCCACTCTTGTGAGTTGTTGCAGTTCAAGGCAAAGCCGTGCATGGCCACCCCTTGAGCAACTCGGACACCAATCGCCGCTACTTTGCGCTCGCCACGGTCATCAGAAACCCACACGCCACTGCGCCCGGGAACCCTCTGAGTAGTCAGATTTAATTCAGCGCAAGTTCCGATCAGAACATCCTCAAGTTTGCGTACGTGAGCCACGACATCCATCGGCGATGACAAGTGAACGATTGGATATCCGACAAGTTGGCCTGGGCCATGCCACGTGATTTTCCCGCCACGGTCCACATCAATCACTGGTGTGTCATCCGCAGGTCGCTCAAATGCCTCAGTTCGACGCCCCGCTGTGTAAACCGGTGAATGTTCTAATAGCCAAATGGTGTCGGGTCTTTTGTTGGCTACCACTGCCTCATGTAGTTCTCGCTGCTTAGCCCAGGCAGATGTGTAGTCGACGTACTCGTGCCCAATGGTGGCTGAATCAATCACTAAGGACATACAACAAGACTACGGGGGAGGTCGCGCCGACGAACACCTTTGCATGCGGTCATGTCAACCAAAGGTAGAATGGTACGTGTACTTAATCGGCATTGAAAGGCCACTCACCCCATGTCCCAAGAAGTGAACGTTCCCACGCGCAAAAAGCCATCACATCGCAAACCCATTGTCATCGCACTGCTGATTATTGTTGGCTGGTTTGGCGTCGGTGGAGTCGCTGGACCTCTTTTTGGGAAACTGTCGAGTGTCCAAAAGAATGACAATTCGGGCTTCTTACCTAGTTCTGCTGAAGCTACCAAAGCCGCGAACATCGGGGCTAAGTTCACCAAGGAAGATGCCAAGCTCCTACCGGCGCTCGTCATTTTCAGTGGGACTGCTGATGCACAAGGCATGGCCAAGATTGCCGCCTTTGCCCACAGTTTGAGCAGTGCACAAGTTCCCGACTCCAACCAGACAGTTGGCGACTACATTGCCACGGGCGGTCGCTTAGTGCCTATCCCATCGAAGGATGGCAAGGGCGTGCTCGTTTCAGTTCCGCTCGACAACAACAAACTTTCTAAGCCACTAGCAAACAACAAGCCCGCGCTTCCAGAAGTGGTCAAGGCTATTCGCACAGACGCTGCAAAGGTGACTGGTTTTGAGTCACATGTCACCGGTTTTGGCGGCATTCTCGCCGATCTCTTCGGTAGCTTCGGTTCGCTGGATACCAGTCTGTTGCTTACCACTTTTGGTGTGGTCGCCATCATTCTCATCTTCGTTTACCGGAGTCCCGTGCTCTGGTTTATCCCGCTTTTTGCTTCAGTTATGGCTTTGTCAATTGGCGGTGGCGTTGTCTACCTCTTGGCTAAGAACGGAACGATCGCACTCGATGGTCAGTCACAAGGCATTCTTTCAGTTCTAGTGATTGGCGCGGGAACTGACTATGCCTTGTTATTGATTGCTCGTTATCGAGAGGAGTTGCATCACTTTGACAGTCGTGTTGATGCCATGCGCGTTGCGCTCAAGGGGGTCTTGGAACCGATTATTGCTTCAGGCCTAACGGTTATCGCAGGCCTGCTTGTGCTCGGTCTATCAGATTTGAAGAGCGTTCGCTCGTTGGGTCCAGTTGCCGCCATCGGGATTTTGTCCGCACAAATCGTCATGCTCACCTTGTTGCCAGCGATTCTTGTCATCTGTGGTCGTTGGATCTTCTGGCCAAAAGTTCCGCGCCATGATGACGTCGATGACAAGTTGTCCGGTGTTTGGTTCAAGGTTTCAGCACTGGTTGGTCGTCGCCCTCGTCGAGTCTGGATCGGCTCGGGTCTCCTGCTTGTCGTGAGTGCTGCGTTTGCCTTCCAACTCAACACCAGCGGTCTTTCGCAGTCGCAAGCCTTCACAGGGCATCCGGACTCTGTTGTTGGTCTGACCAAATTGTCCGAGCATTTCCCAGCGGGTTCAGGTGATCCAACCTTGGTTTATGTCCCTGTCAAGGACACTCCAAAAGTTGTCCAAGCACTGCAATCTTTCAAGGGTGTCGACAATGTGACAGTGACCTTAGATACGCCGGCGAACTTCGTGCCGAAGCCTCAGAGTGGACTCGACTTTAGAGTTAAAGTAATCGATGGTTGGAGCCAAATTCAGGTCATTCTCGACAAGCCCGCGGATTCAGTTGATGCGCAGGACTACATCCCAGGTATGCGTGATGTCGTCCATGCGGTCAGCCCGATCGCTCTTGTAGGTGGAACCACAGCAGCCAACTACGACATTCAGGTAGCAAACAAGCATGACCGCAACCTGATTATTCCGGTTGCTCTGCTCGTGATTGGGATCATTCTGGCTCTGTTGCTGCGCAGTTTGGTTGCTCCAGTGTTGTTGATTGCCACCACCGTGCTTTCATTCGGCGCGACCCTAGGAATTTGTGATCTTGTTTTCACCCACATTTTCAAATTCCCAGGAACAGACGGAGCCTTCCCGCTCTACGCGTTCATCTTCCTTGTTGCTCTAGGCATTGATTACAACATCTTCTTGATGACCCGCATTCGAGAAGAAGCCAAGAAGGTTGGAACTCGTGCAGGCATCCTGAAGGGTGTCACTGTGACGGGCGGAGTTATTACATCGGCAGGCGTCGTGCTTGCTGCAACCTTCGCTGTTCTTGCGACATTGCCTTTGGTCTTCCTGGTTGAGTTGGGATTTGCAGTTGCATTCGGTGTGCTCCTCGACACGATTGTCGTTCGAAGTTTGCTGGTTCCTGCACTGTCCTATGAGATGAACACCAAGGTCTGGTGGCCAAGTGCGCTGTCTAAGTCAGAGGAAACGGTCAAGTTAGAGGCACTGCAAGGTGCAGATGGTCAAGGAGAGTAGTCATGGTTGAACGTCACATTGTCGCCTCAAGCGGCGGGTTTGTTAGCACGGACCGCTGGTCAGTTGTAAAGCCAGGCGGAATTTTCTTGCGCGCTTTGGAGCTTGCCAATGTGACTCGGCCACGAGTGTTGTTCGTGTTGACGGCTAGCGGTGATGACAAGGGCTACTTGAGCATGATGTATCAAGCGGTGTCCTCACTCGGTGTAGACGTCAATCATCTCGCCCTTTTCACGCAACCCACCGCTCCAGTAGAGCAGGCTATCGATGAGGCAGATGTTATTTGGGTAGGTGGCGGCTCGGTCGCTAACTTGCTGTCTTTGTGGCGACTCCATGAGGTGGACGTGGCCATGGAGGCTGCATGGAATAAGGGCACAGTGCTCGGTGGAGTGAGTGCTGGCTCCATCTGCTGGCATGCAGGTGGACCGACTGATTCGTTTGGACCGACTCTTGTGCCAGTGACTAATGGTCTGGGTTTGCTGCCTTTTGGAAATGGTGTTCATTACGATTCCGAAGCGCAGAGGCGACCATTACTGCATAAGTTGATTGCGCAGCAGACCTACTCCCATGCATATGCAACAGACGATCGTGCGGCTGTGGTTTATCGCGGAATCGATCCTGCTGAAGTGGTGACTGATACGCCTGATTCAACGGCAAAGGCATATCGAGTCGAACTCGTTGATGGCGAAGTTGTCGAGACCGTTTTGCCAGCAGGCCCAGTAACAAGCTAGTAGCCGTCGGCCAACAGTTGTTGCGTAGCCCGACGAGCACTCTTGAAAGCACCATTGATAGAGGAAACGTCACAATAATCGCCGGCCAGGTAGACGCCTGGAACCAAAACGGTCTGCCCTTGCATTTGATGTGGCGGCAGCATCTTAGGCAAAGCGTCTTTGATGGCGTAGGTGGCCACATGTGACCAGTCAGATGCATTAACGCCGTACAAGTCGGTCAAGTGAGTACGCACCAACTTTTCGTAAGCACTGTTGTCCTTGAGGCCTAATGCGGAGGATGACACCAGCACACGTCCATCAGATGCGTAACTAGGCACGCTATTGCTGAGAACTACGGTGTTGGAAAGCGGGCGCATTGGGTCGGCGCTGCCGTACTTGTAACGCAGACCATCTACTGTGAGAGCGCTTCGGCCATGAGTCAGCTCTGCGGGCAAGCAGTCTGCCAAGTGATACCACGTTGTGACTGACCGACTCTCTGGTGTCAAAAACGAAGGTACAAGTTGTGTTGCACTCGAGGCGTTAGTGGCGATAACTACTGCACCGCACTTGATGTCACCCTCGGTGGTGCGCACCAGAGTTGGTGACAGGTGAGTAGCAGCTGTGTTCACATGAATAGAGCCCTCAGGAAGTTGAGCTGCTATCTGTGCAGGGATCGCACCCATGCCCATGGCGGGCAAGCTAGGCGTGCCTCTCACAAACGCGCGCAGCACTATGTCTAAGAACCTTTTTGAAGTCGCCAATTCGTCATCGAGAAACACGCCCGCTAGGAAAGGACGGAGGAGTGTCTGAGCTAGTTCGGTACCAAACGCAAAGTTGATGAACGCATCAGTGCGCTGATCAATCTCATCAGGCCTATCGGTGATGAAGGCTCGACTGAGAGCATATTTGGCGAATTTCAATTTGGCTCCGAGGCTCCCTACAGGTGCTCGAAGCGAGTCCAAGATTGACCGCGGATTTCGCCTGGGATCTCCCAATTCATAGGAGCGCTCGCCTAGCGAAACTACGATGCCAGGCGTGAGGTTGTGCAGGTCCAGCGCTTCTAAATCAAGAATTCGGGCGCCTTCAACGTAGGAAGGGTTGTAGACCTGAAAGCCTCGATCAAGCAGAAGGCCATCTACATTGTCGGTGCGAACGCGTCCACCAATGCCATCGCTCGCCTCAACAACATGCACGTCGCGTCCGGCCAGACTAAGGGCACGCGCAGTTGCCAGGCCGGCAAGACCGGCACCGATTACTACGACATCACATTCCTTTGGAAGCATAGAAGGCTAGGCGTCTTCTGTAAGTGTCTGAAGTGCCGTGTCTAAGGTTGGATGAGTCCACTGATAACCGTGCTCAGTCAGTACCTGAGGAATGACTCGAGTGCTTCCGAGAATTTCCTGGGAGAACTCTCCAAGAACAGTTTTCAAAACAAGAGCAGGTACAGTAAACAAAGTCGGTCGACGCAAAATACGCCCCATACTTTTCGCAATCTGAGCATTTGTGGCTGGAACTGGAGCCGTGAGGTTGACTGGCCCGCTTATGGCTTCGTTTGTGATGAGGAACTTGAGCGCGTTCACTTCGTCAGCCATCGAGATATAGGACCAGAATTGCTTTCCTGAGCCCATCTTGCCACCCAAGCCCAGTTTGAAAATTGGCAACAACTTGCCCCAAGCGCCGCCATTCTTCGAGATGACTAAACCCGTCCTTGGATGAACAACGCGGATGCCCGCATCCCGTGCTGGTTGTGCAGCGGCTTCCCAAGCAACGACAACGTCAGCAAGAAAACCTTGGCCGGCAGGGGAGGTTTCGTTCACTTCGCGATCGGCTGTATCGCCGTACCACCCGATTGCACTGGCGCTGATGAATACCTGAGGTCGGACTTTACATGCGATTTGGGCACATAAAGCGGTCGTATCGACACGAGAACGCAGAATGGTCTCTTTGTACTTTGCACTCCATCGATGATCACCGACCCCCGCTCCCGCCAAATTGACCAGGACGTCAATGCCGGCCAACTGGTTGAAGTCAACAGTGCCGTCGGCTGGGTTCCAGGAAACTTCAGTAGGCGCAGTTGCCGGACGTCGGACAAGTCTGAGCACTTCATGCCCATCCGCGCGCAGTGATTCTACGAGTTGCGTACCAATGAGTCCGGAAGAACCGGCAATAGCAATCTTCATAACTCTCCTTGAGGTAAGTCGAGCAGTTAAGGGCTAGAGACCTAAGTCTGCCTCAAAAGCGCCCTCTTCAAGACGGTTCTTGATTGCACTCAGGAAGCGAGCTGCATCGGCACCATCAACAAGACGGTGATCGTAAGTAAGCGCCAAGTAGACCATTTGACGAATTGCCACGATGTCGCCGCCATTTTCATCAGCAATGACCACTGGACGCTTCACAACCGCTCCGGTGCCAAGGATTGCTACCTGTGGCTGATTGATGATTGGTGTGTCAAACAGAGCGCCGCGACTTCCGGTATTCGTCAGTGTGAACGTGCCACCGCTGAGTTCATCAGGCGAAAGCTGGTTGGTGCGTGTGCGTTCTGCTAGGTCAGCAATCTTGCGAGAAAGACCACCGATGTTCAGGTCGCCAGCGTCACGCACGACCGGCACAAGGAGGCCACGCTCAGTGTCCACTGCGATTGCCAAGTGCTCTGAGTCAAAATACGTGACGGTTCCAGCTTCTTGATCAATCTGCGCATTCACCGTTGGGTACTGCTTGAGGGCTTCGCAAGCTGCTTTGGCAAAGAATGGCAAGAACGAGAGCTTGACACCTTCGCGTGCCTCGAATGCAGCCTTGGACTTGTTGCGCAGAGCCGCAATGCGGGTGACGTCGACTTCAACTACCGATGTGAGTTGTGCTGAAACCTGAAGTGATTCCACCATGCGCTGGGCAATAACCTTACGCAAACGCGTCATTGGCTCGGTCCGGCCCCTGAGTGGTGAGGCGGCAGGCACTGGCTTTGGCGCTACCGGTGCAACTGCAGCAGGCTGTGCCGTGACGGCAGGCGCAACATGTGGCGTGCTCTCAACTGGACGTTCGCTTGGAACGGCTACTGGGGCAAGAGTTGGGGCAGTGCCGAGGATGTCTTCCTTGCGGATTCGACCGCCAACACCGGTGCCGACGATCGTCGAAAGGTCAACACCGCGCTCGCTGGCCAACTTACGAACAAGTGGGGTGGCGTAGGCAGATGAATTATTGACGACGGGACCGCTGGATGCAGCAACAGGAGTCGCAACTGGAACTTGGACAGCCGTTGGAGCCACTGGAACTTCAGGGGCTGGCACGGGTGCAACTGGAGCCGCGGCTGCAGGCGTCACGCCAGCAGTGCTTGCCACGCCAATAACGCCGAGCTGGCCGCCGACTTGAGCCACACCATCTTCACCAACAGTGATTTCAAGCAACACGCCACTGACTGGTGACGGAATCTCGGTGTCAACCTTGTCGGTAGAAACTTCAAGCAGAGCCTCATCGGCCGCGACTGTGTCGCCTACAGACTTGAGCCAGCGAGTAACAGTTCCTTCAGTAACACTTTCACCGAGTGCAGGTAAGACAACTACGGTCGTGGCGCTCGTAGGAGCAGTTGCTGGAGCAGGAGATACGGCTGGTGCTTCCACTGGTGCAGCAGGAGCCTCAACCGGTGCCGGCGCGGCAGGTGCTTCAGCAGCAGGCTGAACAACAGGAGTCACCGATCCGCCATCAGGTGAAATGACCGCTAGTGCTCCTCCAACGAGAACAACTGCGTCTTCACCAGCAATAATCTCGGTGAGGACTCCACTGACTGGCGAGGGAATCTCGGTATCAACCTTGTCGGTAGAGACCTCGAGTAATGGCTCATCTGCAGTGACGACGTCACCAACAGCCTTTAACCATCGAGTAACCGTACCTTCAGTTACGCTTTCGCCGAGTTGTGGCATCGAAACAGTGGTAGACACGTTTGCCGATTCTCCTTCTTAGAAGTTCTTGAGGTTAAGGTTACCGCTTATGCGTGGGCGTGTAGAGGTTTGCCGGCTAGAGCAAGGAAGGCTTCGCCAAACGCTTCGTTCTGCGTTGGGTGAGCATGAATCAGAGGTGTGACATCCTCGGGCGAAGCTTCCCAGTTGTAGACCAGTTGAGCTTCACCAATGAGCTCACCAACGCGGCTACCAATCATGTGCACGCCGACAACTGGACCATTCTTCTGGCGGACAAGTTTGATGAAACCAGTCGTGCCAAGAATCTGACTCTTGCCATTGCCACCAAGGTTGTATTCGTAAGATTCAACTTCGCCGAATTTCTCTTTAGCCTGATCTTCGGTGTAACCAATGCTGGCGATTTCGGGCTCGCTGTAGGTTACGCGTGGAATACCTGTTTCGTCGATAGTGACCGGTGCGAGACCGGCAATTTCTTCAGCTACGAAGATGCCCTGCTGGAAGCCGCGATGCGCAAGTTGAAGTCCGGGCACAATGTCGCCGACTGCAAATACTCCAGGAACACTTGTGGCGAGGCGGTCGTTGGTCAGCACGAATCCTCGGTCCATCGCAATGCCTTGCTCCTCGTAGCCAAGCCCTTCAGTGCGCGGACCGCGACCTACTGCAACAAGTAGTAAATCTGCACGGAGGGTTTCTCCACTTTCCAGAGTCACATTGACGCCGGAGTCATCTTGAGTGGCTGACTGAAAGCGAACACCTGTCTTGAAATTGATTCCACGCTTGCGGAATGCGCGCTCCATGGCCTTGGAGACGGATGCGTCTTCGGCCGGTACCAATGTGGGCAAGCCTTCAATGACAGTTACGTCAACGCCAAATGAGCGCCAAACGGATGCAAATTCCACACCAATGACGCCGCCACCAAGGATGATGACACTCTGGGGAACGTAGTCGAGGGTCAGAGCCTGATCGCTGGTCATGACTCGACCCGCGATGTCTAGACCCGGAATCGAGCGCGCGTATGAACCGGTTGCCAAAACAATGTTGCGACCTTCGTAACGTTCGCCATTTACTTCAATCGTATTTGGCGCAACAAGTCGACCATAGCCTTCAACATACGTAATGGCGCGACTTGCTACAAGGCCCTGCAGACCTTTGTAAAGACGTCCGATCACGCCATCCTTGTAGGCGTTGACCTTAGTCATGTCGATGCCATTGAACGTGCTGTGCACACCTACTGATTCACCTTCGCGAGCAGTGTCAGCCACCTCAGCGGCATGTAAAAGTGCCTTGGTCGGAATGCAACCGCGATGCAAGCACGTGCCACCAAGTTTGTCTTGTTCAATCAGAACTACAGAAAGCCCGAGTTGTGATGCGCGCAATGCTGTTGCATAACCGCCACTGCCGCCGCCCAAGATTACGATGTCGTGCATTGATCCTCCGCCAAGATTTTGTGCGCAAGCGCGCAAGCTTATTCTTTCACGCTTGTTGCATTCGTAATGTCGTGGGGTAAGACGCGAGAAGGGACTCGCTGGAGTTAACTCTCGGTTGAGGCAGTTTCCAGAAGTGTCACGAGTGTGCGTACGCCGAAACCTACGCCTCCCTTGTGCGTGTAGCCATGAGCTGCCTGCGGATTGAATGCTGGACCAGCAATGTCAAGGTGTGCCCAAGGCAGTCCTTCGGCGATGAAGTCCTTGAGGAACCAGGCTGCTGAAAGCATGCCACCTTCACGGATGCCAATGTTGGCAATGTCAGCCACGAGTGAGTCCATCGGGGCGCGAAGTTCTTCAGGCATTGGCATTGGCCAGAACTCTTCGCCGGCCTTTGCTGCTGCGGCAAGCACCATGTTGCGTGGGTCTTCGTCACCGATGACGCCCGCCGTGCGGAAGCCGAGTGCCACTACAGCTGCGCCCGTAAGAGTAGCAATATCGAAAACAGCATCTGGCTTGTCTTCGGCTGCACGGACTAAGGCATCTGCCATAACTAGTCGACCCTCTGCATCCGTATTAAGAACCTCAATTGTGCGACCGCCATATGCAGAGATCACATCTCCAGGGCGCTGTGCCGTGCCGCTAGGCATGTTCTCAGCGCATGCTGCATAAGCAGTGACAGCGATAGGCAGCTTGAGTGCAGCAACTGCATACATGGTCGCGATAACGGCAGCAGCACCTGACATGTCTGCCTTCATTTCGTGCATGCTGGCAGGTGGCTTGAGCGAAATGCCACCGGTGTCGAAGGTGATTCCTTTGCCGACAAGTGCGATGTGCTTGGTAGCACCTTGTGGCGAGTACTGCATGCGAATCAGACGTGGCGGACGAGATGATCCTTGACCTACGGCCAGGATGCCGCCGTAGCCGCCCTTGGCTAACGCCTTCTCATCCAAAACTTTGACCTCAACCTCGCTACCCGCAAGCAGAACTTGTGCAGAAGCTGCAAGTTCCGCAGGGGGCATGTGTAGTGGGGAAGTGTTGATGACATTTCGTGCAAAGGTCGTGGCTGCCACGACAGTTTTGGCACGAGCCACAGCGCTCTTGAATTCTGCACTGCCTGCGTTTGGTGAGATTAGAACGATGGATGTTGGACCAGACTTTGCCTTCTTAGCGGTGGCAAATCGGTGATCATTGAATGAATAAGCGCCCAGTGCAGCACCTTCCAAAACAGCTTGAGCACTTGCTGCATCAGTGGCCGGGAGTGCAATGGCAACCTTCTTAGAGCCAGTCAGGCTGCGGGTGGCATTGCCAGCGGCACGTCGCAGTTGCTCTGCTGATGGTGCTTGCTTTGTGCTGCCTAAACCAACGGCGACAATCATCTTCGCGGTGGCCAGACCGACTCCAGGAATTCGAACGACTTCACCGGTTGCGCCTGTTGCACCGACATCGAGCAGTGCTGCACGCAACTTGGTCTCTATTGCCTTCGGTAGGGACTCGCTAACAATTGAGAATTTGGCGTCAGAACTGGTCGCGATTACCACAGCATCGACCGACATGGTTAACGGGTTGTCGGACTTCAAAGTCAGTGTAGGAATTGCCGGTGTAACTTGCTCGCTCATTGATCATGCTCCTGTTCGCAGTTTCGTTGAACATACGTTACTAGTAGCGTGGACTTATGGCTGAGGTTTCGTTGTATTCGCATCATGTGGCGCTAGGCGCAAAGTTGGGTCCGTTCGGTGGATGGCAGATGCCCATTGAGTATCCCTCTGGAACTGTGGCTGAGCACAATGCGGTCCGCAACTCAGTGGGAATCTTCGATGTGTCTCATATGGGCAAAGTAGTGATT
>Ga0114964_10001454_pt1 | contig 17249 bp, 18 predicted proteins | sample C_131016_MF_Meta_FD_92638 | JGI IMG/M metagenome (GOLD analysis project Ga0114964, IMG submission 92638) | Freshwater microbial communities from Lake Croche, Canada to study carbon cycling - C_131016_MF_MetaG | ecosystem: Environmental > Aquatic > Freshwater > Lake | place: Lake Croche, Canada... | reverse complement strand
TCCCCCGTTCCACCAGTTCGAGACCTTGCCGGTCATCACAGGATCGGATCACTAAGTCCTGTGATCTGCGGGCCTGCCTTGCAAGCCTGATCATAAACTCAGCCGCCGGACTTCGGTCCGGCGGCGTTCGATCTGAAGAACCACTCTGAAGAACCGAACTGTCAAAACGCCAATGTGTTTTGAACCATCCAGTGTCCGCGTGCGGAGTTGACTCGATGCCGATCAGCAGTACCCAGACCGATCTCGAGACCTCCCTTGCTGACGGGGCGACGATTGATTGTGCCATGGGCAATGGTTCGGCTGCCGATTTCTTTGCGCTATTGAAACCCCGCGTAATGTCGCTGGTGATATTCACCGCCCTCGTCGGGATGTTGCTTGCCCCCGTCCCTGTCCATCCCGTGATCGGCTTCGCTTCGCTGCTGGCCATTGCGGTCGGCGCGGGCGCTTCGGGCTGCCTGAATATGTGGTGGGATTCCGATATCGATGCCGTGATGCACCGCACCGTCAATCGCCCCATTCCGGCCGGTCTGGTCAGCCGCACCGAAGCCCTGAGCTTCGGCATGGTGCTGTCTTTCTGCTCGGTGCTGGTGCTGGGCGTGGTCAGCAACTGGTTTGCCGCAGCCTTCCTGGCCTTCACGATCTTTTTCTATGTTGTCGTCTATTCGATGTGGCTGAAGCGGTCGACGGCCCAGAACATCGTGATCGGCGGCGCGGCGGGGGCTTTCCCTCCGATGATCGGCTATGCCGCCGTGACCGGAAGCCTCAATCTCGAAACCTTCGTGCTGTTCGGCATCATCTTCCTGTGGACCCCGCCGCATTTCTGGGCCCTGGCGCTGGTGAAATCAGAGGATTACGCGCGCGCCGGCATTCCGATGCTGCCCGTGGTGGCCGGCCCCGATCCGACACGCCTGCAAATCCTGCTCTATACCATCATTCTAGCCCCTTTCGGCCTGCTGCCGGTGGTCATGGGCTTTGGGGGGATGGCCTATGCCATCACCGCCGGTCTGGGTGGTGCGGGCATGTTGTGGCTGGCTTTGCGGGTGTTCCAGCGCCGCGAAGGCCCGCGGGCCAACCGGACGGCCATGCAGCTGTTCGGTTTCTCGATCTTCTATCTGTTCATGCTGTTTGCCGTATTGCTTGTCGAACACATCGCGCTCACCAGCGGTTTGGTCACCTCACTGTCGTTGATGAAGGGCTAAAGACCAGATGACCGACACACCCAACGGCATTCAACTCACTGAACAACAGAAGAAGAACCAGCGGAGCCGCTCGCTGGCCATCGGCTGGATTCTGGGTGCGCTGGTCGTGCTGTTTTTCGTCGTAACCATCGTCAAACTCGGCCCGGCCGTTCTCAACAGGCCGCTCTAACCATGACAGAGCAAGCACTCAAACCCGACAGCAAGCACAGCAACCGCCGCACCTTGCAGGCCTGTGCCCTGCTTGTCGTGTCGATGCTGGGGCTGGCCTATGCGGCCGTGCCGCTTTATTCACTGTTTTGCAAGATGACGGGCTTTGGTGGCACGCCACTGATTGCCACCCGTGCCCCCGACAGCGTGGGCACGCGGGCTTTTTCCGTCCAGTTTGATTCCAATGTCGCCAAAGGCCTGCCTTGGCGGTTTGCTCCCGAACAACCGCGCATGGATGTAAGGGCGGGAGAAACGGTCACCGTGATCTACAAGATCACCAATCTATCGGATCGGGAAACGGCTGGCATGGCCACCTATAATGTCCAGCCGGACATCATGGCCCCGTATTTCAATAAATTGCAGTGTTTCTGCTTTAACGAAATGGTGCTGAAACCGCATGAAACTGTTGAAGTTCCGGTCGTTTTCTTCATCGATCCGGCGGCGGCACAGGATCGTGATGTCGAAAGAGTTGCAATGATCAGCTTGTCCTATACGTTTTTTCCTGCCAAACGGTCAGAAAAATCGGTTGTTCAGGCTAAAGACGCAGTGGCAGGATCAGCTTCGAAACTGTAAAGAAGAGTAAGGCGACCTCAATGAGGGGCCAAAGATGAATGCGGAGATGAGAGATAATGAGCGGCGCACATAGCAACAATCACGATTATCACCTCGTTGACCCGAGCCCATGGCCTCTGGTTGGCTCGATCAGCTGCTTCGTGACAGCTGTCGGCGGGATCATGTGGATGAAATCCATGGCGATCGGTGGTCTGCATGCCGGTCCGGTCCTGTTCGGTGCCGGCTTTATCGGCATTTTGTACACCATGTTGTCCTGGTGGTCGGATGTGGTGAACGAGGCCGAATATGGCGGCTATCACACCCATGTCGTCCAGATCAGCCACCGCTACGGCATGATCATGTTCATCGCCTCCGAAGTCATGTTCTTTGTTGCATGGTTCTGGGCATTTTTTGACGCCAGTCTGTATTCGGGCGAGCTCAAGCAATATCTGCGCGTCGAATTTACCGGCGGCCATTGGCCTCCGAAGGGCATCGAAGTGTTCGATCCGTGGCATCTGCCTTTGCTCAACACCCTGATCCTGCTGCTCTCGGGCACAACGGTGACCTGGGCACACCATGCCTTGCTGGAAAATGACCGCAACGGCCTGAAATGGGGTCTGATCCTGACCTGCGCACTCGGCGCCTTTTTTACTGGCGTTCAGATTTTCGAATACAATCATGCAGCGTTTGCCTTCAAATCCTCCATCTATGGCGCAACCTTCTTCATGGCGACCGGCTTCCACGGCTTCCATGTGTTGATCGGCACGATCTTCCTGATTGTCTGCCTGGTGCGCGCACTGAAGGGACACTTTACCTCCGAGCGTCATCTCGGCTTCGAATTCGCCGCCTGGTACTGGCACTTCGTTGACGTGGTCTGGCTGTTCCTGTTTATCGCCATCTATCTGTGGGGCTCCCATTGGGGTGCGGCCGCTGCAGCCGCCGGTCACTAAAAAGCCGGTATTGATCTCCAAAAAGGCGGCCTTGGCCGCCTTTTTCCTTTTGGATCGGATCCCGTCATGAGCCAGCACGAGCCGCAAAACAGCCCGCAACACAACACTCCTCCCCCTTCACCGGTCTGGGCAGGATTGCGTGGCCGGTGCCCGCATTGCGGCAAAGGGCATCTGTTTGCCGGTTTTGTGGAAGTGGCACCGGCATGTGATGTCTGCGGACAGGATTTCTCCAAGGCTGATTCGGGCGATGGTCCGGTCATCTTCATCATCATGCTGGCCAGCCTGATCGTATTGGGCTCGATGCTGGTGATCGATACGGTCTATTCGCCACCGATGTGGCTGCAGATGGTGATCTGGATGCCCGTGATGACAGCCATTGTGCTGGGCATGATGCGCCCGTTCAAAGGGGTGCTGATCAGCTTGCAATTCCACCACAAGGCCGGACAGGCCCAACGGGCCGATACAGAACCCAAGCCAAGTCAGGATGCATCGGCATGACCCGAAACCACCCGAATCAACCCGACTCCTCCAGGCGCTTTCTCGTGCCGATGCTGACCAGCGGTTTTGTCGTGCTGGTCCTGCTGGCGCTCGGGGTCTGGCAACTCGACAGAATGGAGGCCAAGCAACAGCTGATCGCACGCGTCACCGCACGGGTCAACGAACCTGCCGTGGCTTTGCCCGCCGCCAGCCAATGGCAAATGCTCAACAAGCCTGCCGATGATTTTCTGAAGGTCACCGTTAGCGGCCGCTACTTGCACGAGCGTGAAACCTATCTGTTCATGCTCTATGCACCGCCGGGCGAGCGCGATCCTACGCCGGGCTATGCGGTCATTACACCGCTACAGCGCGAGGATGGCTCGATCGTGCTGGTCAATCGCGGCTTTGTGCCCGACAGCAAGCGCGATCCCGCCAACCGGCCGCAAAGTCTGGGCGCGGAGACTGTGGCCATTACCGGTCTGTTGCGGCTGCCGCAATCGCGCAGCTGGTTCGATGCCGATGATGCGCCTGCCAAACGCCTGTTCTATTCGCGCGATCCCAAGGCCATGGCCAAAGCCGTTGGGTTGGATCAGGTCGCCCCCTTCGTGATCGATGCCGATGCCACGGCGGTGGCAGGCGGCTGGCCCAAAGGCGGCAATACCGTCATCAGCTTTTCCGACAACCACCTGCAATATGCGATCACCTGGTTTACCCTGGCGCTGGCGGTTTCGGCTTTGTTTGTGATCTGGTATCGTCAGAACCGGTCAAGACCACAACCTGATAATGATGAATAAGGGATAGTGATCCGTGCATTATGTGTCGACCCGCGGGCAAGCGCCCCGTCTTGGTTTCTCGGATGCGGTTCTGGCGGGCCTCGCCCGTGACGGCGGGCTGTATTGGCCAGAACAGTGGCCGCAACTCGACCAGACAACCATCAGCGGCTTTGCCGGCCAGAGCTATGCCGATATCGCCAAAGCGGTGATCGGGCCCTATGCCAGCGATGTCGCGGCCGCCGATCTTTCCGACATGATCGATGCCGCCTATGCCAACTTCCGCCATCAGGCCACATGCCCGCTGGTCCAGCTTGATGACAATCTGTTCGTGCTGGAGCTGTTCCACGGCCCGACACTGGCCTTCAAGGACGTGGCCATGCAATTGCTGGGCCGTCTGATGGATCATGTCCTGAAGGCGCGCGGACATCGCGCCACCATCGTCGGCGCAACCTCGGGCGATACCGGCAGTGCGGCAATCGAGGCGTTTCGCGGCCTGTCGCAGGTCGATGTGTTCATCCTCTATCCGCATGGCCGCGTCAGCGAGGTTCAGCGGCGGCAGATGACCACCGTGGCTGCCGACAATATCCATGCGCTGGCGGTCGAAGGCACCTTCGATGATTGCCAGGCCATCGTCAAAGGTCTGTTCAACAATCACACTTTTCGTGATTCCTATGCCTTGTCAGGGGTCAATTCGATCAACTGGGCGCGCATTGTCGCGCAGGCAGTTTATTATTTCAGTTCCGCTGTGAGCCTTGGTGGTCCGCAACGGCCTGTCAATTTCTCGGTTCCGACCGGCAATTTCGGTGATGTATTGGCCGGCTATGTCGCCAGGAATATGGGCTTGCCGGTCAAGCAGCTGATGATTGCAACCAATAGCAACGATATTCTGGCCCGCACGCTGGCCTCGGGCCGCTACGAGGTCACCGGCGTGCATCCGACCTCCTCTCCCTCGATGGATATCCAGGTGTCCTCGAATTTCGAACGTTTGTTATTCGATGCCTGCGACAGGCAGAGCGAGTTGATCCGCGCGATGATGGGCAGCCTGTCGCAAAGCGGTTCTTTCGCCATTCCCGATGAGGCCATCGCGACGATCCGCCGCGATTTTGCCGCCCATCGGGTCTCCGAGGAGGAGGTCAGCCAAACCATGCGCGAGACCCTGGCCCGCACCGGCTATCTGCTCGATCCGCATACGGCGGTGGGTAAGGCGGCCGCTGAAAAACTTCTGGAATTCGATCCCGCCACGCCGGCGGTGGTGCTGGCGACAGCCCATCCGGCCAAATTCCCCGATGCGGTCTTTGCCGCCACCGGCGTCAGGCCCGCTTTGCCGCCGCATCTGGCCGACCTGATGGAGCGCAAGGAACATTTCACCGTGATTGCCAACGAGCAAAAGGCGATCGAGCATTTCATCAGCCAGCATGGCCGCATGTCGGGGACAGGAGTTTGATCCTGCCCCCTGATCCGCAAGTCCTCCTGACCACGCTTGGCAACGGCTTGCGGGTGGTCAGTGAACGCATGGATCATCTGGCCACAGCCTCGGTCGGCATCTGGATTGCCGCCGGTGCGCGCCACGAACACCGCGACGAGCACGGCCTTGCGCATCTGATCGAGCACATGGCCTTCAAAGGAACGGACACCCGCAGTGCCCGCCAGATTGCCGAGGACATCGAGAATGTCGGCGGCGATCTCAACGCCGAAACGACCGCGGAAGTCACCTCCTATTTCGCCCGCGTTCTGGGGGAGGACCTGCCGCTGGCGCTTGATCTGATCGGCGAGATTGTCACCCGTCCGGCTTTTGCCGCCGATGAGCTCGAGCGCGAGAAGCAGGTGATCCTGCAGGAAATCGGCTCCTACGAGGATGCGCCCGACGAGCTGATTTTCGATCTGTTCATGGAACAGGGTTTTCCAGACTCCGTCCTGGGGCGGCCTATTCTCGGCACGCCCGACAGCGTCATGGGCCTGTCCGAGGCCTCGATGCGCACCTTTCTGGCCCGCCAATACCGCGCACCGGCAATGGTCGTGGCAGCAGCCGGCGCGGTGGATCACAACACACTGGTCGCGCAAGCCGAACGGCTGTTTGCCGGCCTGTCGCCGCTCGACCCCGAGCAGGCGGTGGCTTGCGCCTATCAGGGCGGCGATGTGCGGCAAAAACGCAAGCTCGAACAGGTCCATTTGGTGGTCGGCGCGCAGGGCGTGTCCTTCCACGACCCCCTGCATGAGGCCATGCATGTGTTCGCGCAGGTGCTGGGAGGCGGGTTGTCATCGCGCCTGTTTCAGGAGCTGCGCGAAAAGCGAGGCCTTTGCTATGATGTGCATGCCTTTTTCACCCCGTTTTCCGATACCGGCATTTTCGGCATCTATGGCGGCACGGGTGCCAAGGATGCCGGCCAGTTCACCTCCGTAATGATCGACCAGTTGCGCCAGGCCGCAGCGCGGCTGGAGCCAGCCGAAATTGCGCGCGCCAAAGCGCAGATCAAGGTCGGGATGCTGGCCGCCCGCGAATCCCCGACCCGGCGGGCCGACCAGATAGCCCGGCAATTGCTGGCCTTCGGACGGGTCCCGTCCGGTCAGGAATTGTCCCAACGCATCCAGAATGTCGATGAAAACAGCCTCAAGCAGGCTGCAGAGCGGCTGTTGCAGGGCCAACCCACATTTGCCGTCATCGGCCCCCACAGTGGCCTGCCCGCCTTCAATCGGCTGCAAACCGATTTTGTGCCGCTTTAGGGGTGGTTCTTGTGGGGAAACGTGATGCCCTGTTGCTCTCGGGCAATCTTGCTTTAATGTCAGCCCTGCTCTGGCCCTCGCGCCGGAGGCATGACGACCAGACCCAGACCCGACCTGATCCCTCAGGCGCATACAGGATCATCCGTTTGCCGTTGCTGCGTATTCTCCTTGCTGTTTTGACCGTGATCACGGGTCTGACCGGTTTTTCTGCCTCCTCGCAGGCTGCAGAGGCGATGCGCGTGACCAGCAATACGCCGGTGATCGATCTGTTGCGGCGGGTTGAATTCCACCGCTCGGACGGTGACGTCATCCAGATATCGACAGCTCCCGGCCCCGACGGAATTGTGCGCCGCATGGCCATTTCAGCCAAGGAAAACGGCACCAATCCGGACTGGATCGTGTTCGCGCTGAAAAACGACAGCGAGGAGCCGATCACCCGCTGGCTGGTCGCCCCGCATTTCCGAATGATCGGTTCGGGCATTCTGCTGCCCGATCTCGGCTCGGACCGCATTACCGCAGTCACATCGAGCGCGGGCGAAAGCCCCGAACGGATCGAGAGCGCGGATTCCGATATTTTTGAAATCACGCTGGAGCCGGGCGCCATCGTGACCTATGTGGCAGAACGCGCCTCGCCGTTGCTGCCGCAATTCACATTGTGGAATCCCGACGTCTACAAGGACCGGATGACCAGCCTGACGCTCTATCACGGGATGGTGATCGGTATTGCGGCTTTGCTCTCCCTCATCCTGACCATCGTGGTGGTGGTGCGGGGCGCATTGATCTTTCCGGCTGCCGCAGCTTTGGCCTGGGCGGCTTTGGCCTATGTCAGCGTCGATTTCGGCTTTCTCTCGCAATTGTTCAACCTGACAGCCGAAGCGGCCCGCGTCTATCGCGCCGGATCGGAAGTCGTGCTGGCGGCAACCCTGCTGGTCTTCCTGTTTGCCTATCTTAACCTCAACCGCTGGCATGTCCGCTACGGTCAATTTACACTGGGCTGGCTTGTGGTGCTGCTGGCTCTGGTGGGTCTGGCCTGGTTCAACCCCGCCATGGCAGCCGGAATTGCCCGCATCTCGATCGGGGCGATTGCGGTGATCGGTTTCGTTCTGATCGTCTATCTCTCCACCCATGGCTATGACCGCGCTGTGCTGCTGATCCCGACCTGGCTGATGCTGCTGGTCTGGGTGACAGGCAGCAGCTTTATCCTGATCGGCCAATTGCAGGACGAGTTGGCTCCTGTGGTTTCGGTCGGCAGCGTGGTCATTCTGGTGATGCTGATCGGCTTTACCGTGATGCAGCACGCCTTTTCGTCCGGTGTGCTGGCGCAGGGACTGGTCAGCGACAGCGAGCGCAAGGCTCTGGCCCTCAACGGGTCAGGCGATTCCGTGTTCGATTGGGATGTGATGGCCGACAAGGTCACCGTCGGCGCAGAAATCGAAACCGCGCTGAGCATGAGCGAAGGCGCATTGTCCGGTCCTGCCGCGCGCTGGATCGATCTGTTGCATCCGTTTGACAGGGACAGGTTCCGTGCCACGCTTGATGCCGCACTGGAACAGGCGCGCGGACGGCTCCAGCTGGATTTCCGCATGCAGGGCAATGACGGGCATTATCTGTGGTTCCTGCTCAAAGCCCGCCCGTTGGTTTCCACCGACGGCGCGGTCATCCGCGTGGTCGGAAGCCTGACGGAAATCACCGGCACCAAGCTGGCCGAACAGCGGATTTTGAAAGATGCGGTGCGCGACCATCTGACCGCCTTGCCGAACGAGCGGCTGTTTCTTGACCGCGTCTCGCATCTGTTGGCCCTGACGCGGGGCGGCGAAAGCATCCGTTCCACCGTGATGATGGTCGATCTTGACCGCTTCCGCTCGCTCAACGAGCGGATGGGCATTGCAGGGGGAGATACGATCCTGCTGACCATGGCACGGCGCATCGGCCGGCTGTTGCGTCCGCAAGACACGCTGGCTCGGTTGGGCGGGGATCGTTTCGCAATCCTGCTGCTGTCGGAGCGCGAGCCCGGCCCCATCACCGCCTTTTCCGATGCCGTCCGCAAAACCATTGCCGCGCCGGTCAATTACGGCGACAAAGAAATCTCGCTGACCGCCTCGATCGGCATTGCCCTGCCCGATCCGATGGCCGAGACGGGTGCCGAGGATTTGCTGCGCAATGCCGAAATCGCCATGACCCACGCCAAGCGGCAGGGCGGCGACCGCATCGACGTGTTCCGTCCGGCCATGCGCGCCTATCGCACCGACCGTGCCGCCGTGGAAAATGATTTCCGTCAGGCGATGGAAAGCGAACGGATCGTCGTACGCTTTACCCCGATCGTCCGGCTCGATGACCGTTCGATCATCGGCTTCGAGGCTGTGCCGCGCTGGGATGCGCCGGCTTATGCAACCCTGTCGGCCCGCGAAATTCTCGATCTGGCCGAGGATAACGGCTTTGCGATGGAATTGTCGCAAATCGTGCTGGAACATGCGGCGCGTGAACTGAGCCTCTGGCAGGACGCGCTGGAGGTGGATCCGCCGATTTTTGCCACCGTCAATGTTTCGGGCCGCCAATTGCTCGAACATGATCTGGTGCAGGACATCAAGGCCATTCTGGCGCGCCACTCGGTCCGGCGCGGCTCGTTGCGGCTCGAAATCACCGAAAACGGCGTGATGGACAATCCCGAATATGCCTCGCGCGTGCTCGTGCGACTGGCCGAAAACGGCATCGGACTTGTGCTTGATGATTTCGGAACCGGCTATTCCTCGCTGTCCTACCTGCAGCGCTTCCCGTTCGATATCATGAAAATCTCGCGCGCCCTGCTGCGCCCCGATGGCAGCGGCCAGCGGCCGGCCATTTTACGGTCGGTTGTCGGATTAGCCCAGGATCTCGGCATGACGGTGGTGGCAGACGGGCTGGATTCGGAAGAGGATGCCGATGCCTTGCGTGCCGTCGGTTGCGAATACGGCCAAGGCCAGATCATCGGTCCGCCGATGACCGCCGCACAGACCCGCTCGCTGTTGGGTGTTCCCGCCCAAGCCTGAGGCGTGATCAACAGCGGGACATGCCCCCGTCAAACGGTCAGGCGTGACCCGATACAGTTGAAAATTGCGCCAGATCGATGCCGATCTGGCCGAGGGCACGCTGGTATTTGGTTTCGTGGTGCCTGTCGAACAGCAGGCCGCGATCCATGCCGCAGGTCAGCCAGCCATCGCCTTGCAACTCCTGCTCAAGCTGGCCCGGTGCCCATCCGGCATAGCCCAAGGCAAACAGGGTCTCTTGCGGTCCCTGGCCTTTCGACATCAATTCCAGCATTTCGAGCGTGGTGGTCAGATAGAGCGCGTCACCGACCTTCAGGCTGTTCTGGTCCAGCACAATATCGCCCGAATGCAGCACAAAGCCGCGACCGGGCTCGACCGGCCCACCGCGGAAGACCGGAACGGCATCCAGCATTTTCTGCAATGGCCCGGGTGCTTCGATGTCGAGCAGATCGAGCTGTTCGAGGATCGCCGGAAAAGCCAGATGCGAGGCGGGATGGTTGATGATGATGCCCATGGCTCCTTCATCGGAATGGGCGCACATATAGATCACGCTGCGTTCGAAACGCTCGTCGAGCATGCCGGGCGTGGCCACCAGAAACTGGCCCGAGCAGCTCTGGTCCACACGATCCCCTGACGATGCGGCTAATAATTTAGCCCTTGCCTTTGACATGCTTTCACCCCTTTTATCGGGATGATGCTAGATTTTTCATATGAGAAAGCAATCGGTGACCTTCAAAAAAACGCACAAATTCCGACCTAGCCCCGCTCATTCACGTTCGGATGGCGGAATTTGGCCGGTTTTACTGGCTGCCTTGCTGCTTCTCGCCCTGCCCTGCGGACCGGTGACTGCCCAATCCTCCATCAAACCGGTCAGCGAACTGGCCCGCCTGAGCCTGCTGGAAGGGGCCAGCGAAACCGGGCAACCGGAGGCCATCGCGCTGTGGGCCGGGCTGGAATTCCGCCTTGCCACCCATGTCAAAACCTATTGGCGGACGGTGGGGGATTCCGGACTGCCACCGGTATTCTCATGGACCGGATCGCGCAATCTGCAATCGGTCGAGGTCTTGTGGCCAGTTCCCTCGCGCTTCCAGGACAAGTCGGGCTCGTCGATCGGCTATCACGACCATCTCGTGCTGCCATTCAAGGTCACCCCTCTTGATCCCAAACAACCTGTATATCTGAAACTGTCACTCGATTATGCGGTCTGCGACATACTGTGCATGCCTGCCCATTTCGATGGCGTCGTGACGCTATCCCCGCGCAGCACCCGCAGCACCGCCAGCCAGACACTGATCCGCGAGGCTCTGGCCAAAGTGCCCCTGCCTGTGATGATACAGGCTCAATCCCCGCTCGCGCTGCTCTCCATCAGCGCGCAGGACACACATCTGCTGCTTGAAAGCGTCTGGCCTGCCCATACCGGAAACGCAGACCTGTTCGTCGAAGGACCCGAAGGCTGGGTGTTCGGTCCGCCTGTGCCGCTGTCAGACATCGTGGAGACCGCTGGCCGCCGCATCCGCCGCGACCGGATCAGCATCGATGAAAAACCGCAAGCCGACAGTCTCATGGCGGGGCTGGCGATGATTGTGACTCTTGCGACCGGTGACATGGCGGTTGAAACGCGCGTAACACTCGACAAGCAAGGCCACGCACCCTAGACTAGACAAGAGTCTAGGATGGATTTATCTGATCGGTCCGAAGCCGCTTTGCCACTGATTTCCAATCTGGAGGATAAAATGAGCATTACTGTTGGCGCGCATCTGCCAGAAGTGACCTTCCGCGTCATGACCGAAAACGGTCCCGCTCCCAAAACCACCGCAGAATTGTTCAATGACCGCAAGGTTGTGCTGTTTGCCGTGCCGGGTGCTTTCACCCCGACTTGTGACAAGAACCATCTCCCCGGTTATGTCACCCATGCCGCCGAGATCAAGGCCAAGGGCATTGATGCCATTCTGGTCACCGGCGTCAACGACGTGTTCGTCATGAAGGCCTGGGCCAAGTCCACCGGCGGCGAAGGCGTCATCGAGTTCCTGTCGGACGGCAATGGTGATTTCGCCAAGGCACTGGGTCTGGCATTCGATGGTTCGGGCTTCGGTCTGGGCACCCGCTCGCAGCGTTATTCGATGATCGTCGATCACGGCGTTGTCAAAAGCCTCAACGTGGAAGACGCACCCAGCAAAGCCGACGTCTCGGGCGCGGAAGCGATGTTGAAGCAGCTCTAATCAGAGCCTTGAATGTTTCGGGAGGCCGCAGCAGCTGCGGCCTCTTTTTTATGCGGATTTTTGCGGCAGAAACGGCGCCATGCCCTCGCGCGCCAGCCCGTCGACTTCCTCGTTCCCGGCATGGCCGGCATGGCCCTTGACCCAATGCCAGGCGACCTGATGGCGCACCTGCGCCTCGTCCAGCCGCTGCCACAGATCGACATTCTTGACCGGCTGGCGGCTGGCAGTTTTCCAGCCATTGCTCTTCCAGCCCTTGAGCCATTCGGTAATGCCCTGGCGCAAATATTGTGAATCGGTCCACAGATCGATGTCACAGGGCCGCGACAAGGTTTCGAGCGCCATAATCGCCGCCATCAATTCCATGCGGTTATTGGTGGTCTCGCTCTCGCCGCCACAGATCGTCCGGCGGGCCTCCCCATAGACCAGCAGGGCCCCCCAGCCCCCCGGCCCGGGATTGCCTGAACAGGCCCCGTCCGTATAGATCGTGACCCGCTGCATGCTCATCGCGAAAAGCCGTAATCGGCTGCCGAGGTGGCGCGCAGGTGGAACCGCAATTTCCTGAAATATTCGAGCGGATCCTTGGGGCGCACCAGCGCGGCAGGCGGCACATTCAGCCAGTCGACCAGACGTGTGAGCATGAAACGCAAAGCCGCGCCACGGCACAGGACCGGCAACGCGGCCACTTCCTGGTCCTGCAAGGCCCGTTCGCGCTGGTAGCCCGCGATCATGGCCTGTCCCTTGGTCAGGTTGAAAGACCCATCGATCTCGAAACACCAGGCATTCAGGCCGATGGCCAGATCATAGGCAAAGTCGTCATTGCAGGCGAAATAGAAATCGATCAGACCGGACAACTCAGCCCCGATGAAAAACACATTGTCGGGAAACAGATCGGCATGGATAACCCCGCGCGGCAAATGCGTGGGCCACTGCTGTTCCAGCGCATCCAGCGCCTCGGCAATGGCCTGAGCCAGCCCCGGCATCACCGTATCGGCGCGCTCGCGGGCCTGCTCGAACAAGGGCCGCCAGCCCGAAACCGACAGGGCATTCTCGCGTTTGACCGGATAATCGGCCCCCGCCTGGTGCAATTTCGCCAAAGCCGCACCAACCGCAAAACAATGGGCGGCATTCGCCCGCTTGACACCCATGCCATCGAGAAAAGTCACAATCGCCGCGGGTCGACCGGCAAGCCGGCCCAAAGCCTGGCCCTGCCGTGTTTTGACCGGTTGCGGGCAATTCAACCCCTTCCCGGCCAGATGTTCCATCAAACCGATAAAAAAGGGCAGATCATCTTCTTTCACCCGCTTTTCATAAAGTGTGAGAATGAAAAAGCCCTGCGTCGTATGCAGCAGGAAATTGGAATTCTCGACCCCCTCGGCAATGCCTTTGGCCGACAGCACATCGCCAATCGCATAATCGGCGACAAAGGCGGTCAATTCCTCATCGGACACATCGGTATACACAGCCAAGGACTTTACTCCGTTTCGATCTCGCGCAAGGCACGCGGCAGCGGAAAGAACACGCTTTCATCCGCCGTCAGGAATGACTCAACGGTTACCTGATAGCGTTGGGAAAACGCATCGATGATTTCTTCCACCAACACTTCGGGCGCAGAGGCCCCTGCCGTGATGCCCAGACGGGTGATGCCCGAAAACTGGGTCCAATCGATATCATGGGCCCGCAGCACCAGAGCGGAGACCTTGCAGCCTGCCCGCTCCGCCACTTCCCGCAGCCGTTGCGAATTGGAGGAATTGGGTGAACCGACCACGATCATCGCATCGACCTTGGGGGCGATCTCCTTGACCGATTCCTGACGGTTGGTGGTCGCGTAGCAGATATCTTCCTTGTGCGGACCGGCAATATCGGGAAAACGGCTCTTCAGCGCGGCAATGACAGCCTCGGTATCATCCACCGACAATGTCGTCTGGGTGGCATAAGCCAGTCGGTCGGGGTGTTCGGGGTTCAGGGACAAGACATCCGCCACCGTTTCGACCAGCAGAACCGCCCCTTCGGGCAATTGCCCCATGGTTCCGATCACTTCGGGATGGCCGGCATGGCCGATCAGCACGACAATGCGGCCGCGCCTGTGATGCAGTTCGGCCTCGCGATGCACTTTGGTAACCAGCGGACAGGTGGCATCAAGCGCGAACAAACCACGCCTTCTGGCCTCGTCGGGAACCGCTTTGGGCACGCCATGCGCCGAAAAAATCACCGGTGCCTTGCCGTCGGGCACTTCATCCAGCTCGTCAACAAAAATCGCGCCCTTCTGTTTCAGGCTCACGACCACATATTTGTTATGCACGATCTCGTGTCGCACATAGACCGGCGCACCATAAATCTTCAATGCCTGTTCGACCGCATCGATCGCCCGCACCACGCCCGCGCAGAATCCACGCGGCGCACAGAGCATGATCTGCAGCGAAGGCTTGGAGGTGGCAATAACGGGATCAGAGGGTGACGACATCTGTTTCAACATTCGGACAGGGACAGGTATGACAGATCAGTGTTGTGAAGGCGCGGCCCGCAAACTGTCAAGCCATCCGGCTCGCCTTTGACACGAAAACCTGTCACAACCCCATCTTGCACCGGCCCGATTGCCGCCCCATCCATGGAAAGAGCCCCACGTGACCAATCCATCCGCCAATGAAAAACCCGCTGCCTCCAAAGCGGTGTTTACCAGTGGCTCGATCATGCGCCATGTAAGCATCATGACCGCATCCGGCAGCATCGGGCTGGTGGCGATTTTTGCCGTCGATTTCCTGTCGCTGCTCTATGTGTCCTGGCTCGGTGACGTCAATCTCACCGCCGGGGTGGGCTATGCCACGGCGGTGCTGTTTTTCTCCACTTCGGTCAATGTCGGCCTGATGATTGCCATCGGAGCGAGCGTGTCACGCGCTTTGGGAGCAGGAGATGTGGTCCGAGCACGCGGGTTAGCGGTCACCTCGCTGGCGATCTGCCTGCTGGCCAGCGCGGTTGTGGTCGGCCTGGTGATGCTCGCGCTCGGCCCCCTTCTGACGGCTTTGGGGGCGCGCCATGAAGCCTATGATGTTGCCTACCGGTTTCTGCTGATCTGCATGCCGTCCAACCTGTTGCTGGCGATCGGCATGGGATTTTCCGGACTGTTGCGGGCGGTCGGGGATGCCCGCCGTGCCATGCTGGTGACGCTGATCGGCGGATGTATCACCGCCGCCATCGACCCGATCATGATTTTCGGTCTCGGTCTGGGCACCGAGGGGGCGGCCTGGGCGACAGTTATTTCACGCATGATCTATTGCGGGCTGGGTTATTACGGCGCCGTCAAGGTGCATGCTCTGGTCGGTCCGTTCACCCTCAAGGGCTTCAAGGATCATGCGGGCGTCATCATGGCGGTCGCTATGCCCGCCATCCTGACCAATATCGCGACCCCGGTGTCCAATGCCTTCATGACCGCCATCATGGCCCCATACGGGGACGAGGCGGTGGCGGCCAATGCCATTATCACGCGTCTGGTGCCGCTGGCCTTCGGCACTCTGTTTGCGCTGTCGGGTGCGGTCGGCCCTATTTTCGGGCAGAATCTGGGTGCCGGCCAGATGGGGCGGGTGCGCGATACGCTGACCGCCTCGCTCAAACTGTCGGCTGCACTGGTGGCCGGTGCCTGGTTGATCCTGATCCTCGGTGCGGACTGGCTCGGCATCATCTTCAAGGCCGAAGCCGATACGGCGATGCTGTTGCGGTTCTTTTGCGAAATTCTGGCGGGCACATGGCTGTTCAACGGCGGCCTGTTTGTCGCCAATGCCGCCTTCAACAATCTGGGCGCCCCCTTGTTGGCGACCCTGTTCAACTGGGGCCGCGCCACCATCGGCACCATTCCCTTTGCCTATGCGGGAGCAGCCCTTGCCGGCGCAAAAGGCGCCTTGCTGGGACAGGCTTTGGGCGCGATCTGTTTCGGGATTGCTGCCGTGGTCTGGGCCTATCGTCTGATTGCCAAATCGGGCCAAGACGCGCACAATTCCTAGGCATGCTGAAGAAATCAGGGCGTCCGGTTCAATAAAGTGAGAAAAAAATGGTCAATCCGTTCGATGTCATGACCAAATTCGGCAATCCGTTCTTTCAGGAACAAGCGCCGCGCTTCGGCATGAGCCAGCAGGACATCATGCGCGCGACAGCCGCTTTGATGCCCGCCTTCATGTATGGCTTGCGCCAGCAGGCCCCGACCGCACATGATTGGCTGGCCATGTTCCAGCCCGAGCGTGTGAAATCGGTCGATCCGATGCAACTGTTTTTCGGTACGACGCCTCCGGTCAATCCGATTGCCGAACAGGCCGCGATGATCAGCGGTCTCAATGCCAAGATCTTGCAGGATTTTCTGCCTGTGATGGCCGAAACCCTGGCCAAGGGTCTCGGTCAGGCCGCATTCAAGCCCGCACAGGCGGCCCCTGCAGTTCCGGCCGACAGCCGCAAGGCTGCAGAGGATGGCGGTGCGGCATGGGGCTTGATGATGGCGTCGATGATGGGGCTGGCTCCAGAGGAACCGGAGCCCGAGCCCGAACCCGAACTGCCACCCGATCCGGTCGAACAAAGCGTTGATGCCTTTGCCCAGATGCTGGCGACCAGCCGCGAGGCCCAAGAACAGCACATCCAGACGATGCAATCGATCATCACCCGGATGATGGGCGGGGCAGGTTAGTCGATCAATCCCGGCGGCAGCGGGGCGTTCCAGTATTGGGCGAGGCTGTCGGCAATCCCGATGATCGACCAGAGGATGCCCATGCCGAAAATCCAGGCCAAAAAGGCATATTGGGCGGCGCGCTGGTCCTGCCCGCTGATGAGTGATTTCAAAGTCCGCAACCGCATCGGTCTACTTTCCAACATCCTGTCGATACGGGTACACTGCCTCGCCGCCCCTGTTGAAAAAGTTAACGCGCATCAATCTTTGGTGGTTGCGACCGTGCTTTCCGGCGGAATGGTGAATCGGAGGTAACCAAATTCAGGCGCGCCGCAGCGCCAGCACATTGCCCGCCAGCACCATCACAAGCCCGACGCATGACATCGGGCTCCACTGGTAGTTCTCAAACAGGGTCGAAATCCCCAGCGCCAGCACCGGAAACATCACTGTTGTATAACCGGCCAGTGCCGCACCGACCCGCCCCAG
>Ga0114964_10001452_pt1 | contig 17256 bp, 10 predicted proteins | sample C_131016_MF_Meta_FD_92638 | JGI IMG/M metagenome (GOLD analysis project Ga0114964, IMG submission 92638) | Freshwater microbial communities from Lake Croche, Canada to study carbon cycling - C_131016_MF_MetaG | ecosystem: Environmental > Aquatic > Freshwater > Lake | place: Lake Croche, Canada... | reverse complement strand
CGGTGCTCGCCGTACGGTTAAAGAAGTTGCCGACCACCGGCCCGTTGCCATGGGTGAGCACCAGTTGCCAACCGGCGCGAATTATCTCCACCAAATGCCCGCAAACTTGGCGCATCAATGCCAGTTGTTCTTCCGCCGTACCTTTGATGGTGGGCGGGTAGGCTGCGTTGCCACCCAGTGCCACCACCACCCGTTTGCGTGCCGAGGCTTGCGGCCGGTTCATCGCAACCACTGCCCGGCCAGCCAAGCGGCGTTGGCACTATTGCCCGCGAGCACCATACCGGCCTTGCGCAACAAAGCCTCTTGCTGCGAGAGCACTTGCGGATCGGCCTCGGTGCCGCAGACAAAGCCGACGATGGCCAGTTGCCGTCCGCGCTTGGCTGCCAGCGCTTTGGCTTGCACGATGGCGTTAGCAAGTTCGGCAGCCGGGTTACTGTGCGCGCCCCAGCCGATCACTACGTCCAGCAGGATGACGCGCACGCTGGGGTCGGCGGCTTCGATCAGCAAGCGCTCGATGCGCGCGGCCTGGTCGATCATGGGATGCGGGCGGCCTACGGTAAACGCGTCATCGCCCAAGTCCAGGGCTGTGTGCTCGCGGCTGGCTTGGCGCGGCTTAGGCAAGTTCAGCGCCGGGTCTAGCGGCACGTTAGACCAGACCTTGAATCCGGCCTGCGCCCACAGGCTTTGCGCTTCGGCGGTAAAAGTGCCGCCTGCGTACAGTGCCCGCAAGTATTTTTGGCTTTTGGCAAACACTGGTTTGCGTGGGAGGGCGCAGTGCGCTGGGGCCTGGCGTTTGACGCCCGCTAGGCGCACGGCCATGGCTGCGCAATCCACCAGGGTGTGCGCTATGCGCAGCGCTGCGCCTTTACCCGCATGAGGAGCACTTGCAGTGGCGCCTAAAAACAGCACCACCGAGGGCTTGCCGCTCGCCTTCAAGGCAGCCAACACGCGCTCGGCCACAGCAGGCGCCGGTGGCTTGGACACAATGGCAATGACTTTGGTGCCGGGGTCTGCGGCCAGCAGGCCTATGCCTTGCAGCATGGTGGCGCCGCCGACCTCCTCATAGACATCGCGCCCGCCGGTGCCGATCGCGTGGCTGATTCCGCCGCCCATTCGGTGGATTTGGGTGCTGACTTCCTGCAAGCCCGTGCCCGAAGCCGCCACCAGGCCGATGTTGCCGCGCCGCACTGCATTGGCAAAACCCAAGGGCACGCCGCCGATGATGGCGGTGCCGCAGTCCGGCCCCATGACTAGCAAACCGCGCCGCGTGGCTTCTTGCTTGAGCGCGGCCTCCTGCGCCAGGGGCACGTTGTCGCTGAACAAAAACACATTCATGCCCAGCTTGATGGCCTTGAGCGCCTCGGCGGCGGCATAGGGGCCAGGCACCGAAATTTGCGCCATATTCGCGCCGGATAGTCCGGCCTGGCCCATGGCTAAGTTGGTGCGGGGCAGGGCTTGCGCCTCACCGGCGCCTGCGCCCGAGGCCTGGGTGCCAGCGAGCTGCGCCTGGCAGCTGTCCACCGCAGCGGCGCACTCGGCGGCGCTGCGCGCCTGTACCACCACCATCACGTCGCTGGGCCCGGCGTCTTGCACGGCTTTGTGCAGCAGTCCAGCTTCGCGCAAAATGTCTTTGTTGGCCGGGTTGCCCATTTGCAGGGTGGCGTTGACCACGCCGGGCAGGGCTAATAAACCTTGGGCGACACGCATCAGCGCCACCGAGTCTTTGTACAAATTGGCGCTGATAAAAGCAGCCGTGTGCAGGGGAGCGTTCATGCCAGGGCGGTCCGGGTTTTTGTTAACAATTTGCTATCATACTTTCATATGTCCGGTACACCACTCCCCCCCTTATCGCCCCTGGCCCATCCCGCAAGTGCACTGGACGAATTGCATTTCGCCCCGCGCCTGTTGATGGGGCCCGGTCCCATCAACGCAGACCCTCGCGTCCTCAAGGCCTTGTCCTCGCAATTGCTGGGACAGTTTGACCCCCAGTTCCGGCGCATGATGCGCGAGACCATGGTGCTGTACCGCCAGTTCTTTGAAACGCAAAATGATTGGACCTTGGTGCTGGACGGCACCGCCCGCTCAGCCATTGAAATGGTCATGCTCTCAGCCATAGAGCCTGGTGATAAGGTACTGGTGTGCAGCTTCGGGCGCTTTGGCCAACTGCTCAATGAAATCGCGCAACGTTGCGGCGCTGAAGTGCGTGTATTGCAAGCCCCCTGGGGCACGGTATTTGACCTGGCCCAAATCGAAATTGCTATTCGAGATTTTTCGCCCAAATTGGTTGCGGTCTGTCAGGGTGACACTTCCACCACTATGTTGCAACCTTTAGAGGGCCTGGGCGCTTTATGTCACCGCTATGGGGCCATGCTGCAGGTAGACGCGACGGCATCCTGCGGTGGCACCCCCTTGCCGGTGGATGCCTGGCAGATTGATGCAGTCACCGCCGGATTGCAAAAGTGTCTGGCCGGCCCCTCGGGTGCCGCGCCCATCACCTTGTCCAGCGCTATGGCCGGCGCCATCTACCGTCGCCGGCATATAGAAGAGGGCTTGCAGCCGCTTGGGTATACGCCAGGCGAGGGCAAACGTATCGCCTCTAATTACATGGATCTGGCCATGGTTATGGATTACTGGAGCGATGCCGGCCTGAACCACCATACCGAGGCCACGACGATGCTTTACGGTGCCCGTGAATGCGCACGCATTTTTGTTCAGGAAGGTCTACCCCTAGCCTACGCCCGCCATGCGGCGGCCTCGCGCGCCGTGGTGGCCGGTGTCCAGGGCATGAACCTTAAAGTGTATGGCGACCGGGCCCACAAAATGCCCAACGTGACCGGCGTGTATGTGCCCGATGGCATCAACGGCGACAAACTGCGCGCTGCTTTACTCAATGACTTCAACATTGAAATCGGCACCAGCTTTGGCCCATTAGCTGGCAAAGTCTGGCGCATAGGCGCCATGGGCTACAACGCGCGCGCCGACTGCGTGCTCCAAACCTTGGCCGCGTTGGAAATTGTGCTGGCGGCACAGGGCCACGTATTTACCCGCGGCGCGGGTGTGGACGCGGCCTACGCGACCTACCAGGACGCCGCGCTTTAGTTTCCAGCGGTCAGTTCGGCGTTGTGTTGGCCCGCACGAGATCCACGATGGCGGTGCTGATTTCCTCAATGGAACGACTGTGCTTGGGGTCGTCGAAGTAAAACAGCAGGTCATGCGAATACCAACCGTAGCTCAAGGCGTGGGCGGTGCGCGCAAGATAGGTGATTTTGGCCTCAGGAAGTGGCGTGCAGGACAGGCGCAACGCCTGGGCCCATATTTCGACGAACTCTTCGTGAACCTTGCGCAGAGCTGAAGCAGACGACACCTGGCGTTCAAGCAGTAGCAAGGCGGTCCATTCTTTGGGCCGTGAAAAGCCCGCTTGCACAAGGGCCTTGAGAAGCGCAGCAACCACCACAGGAACCTCTTGGCCCGCATGTTGGGCCACAGCGGCGCGCACCACGATAGCGCTGTCTAGGCAACGTTGGTGGATGGTAGTGGCACCCAAAGTGCGTAAATTGGGCACGTAATCGTAAAAGGTGCCAATGCCTACGCCGGCCACGGAAACCACTTCACGGATGGTCACCTTTTCGAAGCCGCGCTCAATCAGAACCCGAACAAAGGCTTCCTGCAAGGCGCCAAAGGTCACCTGCGACCGGCTCTGTACGGGCTTTTTCCGTTGGCGCGGGGCGGATTTGGCCTCTTGTACGCCTTTGGATTTCAAAACCCGAACATTACCCATCTTGATTTCCAATAGACTTGTTCCTTAGCCTATTGTGCACGGAATCGGTTTATGACAACTAATTATGTCTACTGAATTTCAATATCTCGGTGATATTGATTCCCCTCGGAAGCAGGTTGCGCAGCTATGCCATTGGATTGATGCGAATATTCATGCGCCAATAGGCTGGGCCGATCTGACACGGCAAAGTGGCATGGACCATAAACTAATTATGGCCAGTTTTAATAAACATTTGGCAACCACTCCGATGACCTGGATCCGTCAGCGACGGGAGCAATTAAACACTGCAGTCGCAACCCCTACAGTGGAAACCCACACCATAGCGTATTTGCTCAAAGGCGCGCAACCCTGCGCAAAGTCGATGGTCAATTAGGAGCGCGGCTTGGTATTCTGCGGGTCATATAAAGCAGCATAACCAACTGCTTCGACCGTCACCGGATAAATATCTGCAAAGTACTGAATCTGCAGTTCGCGCCCGACTTGGCAATACTCGTACGGCAGGTAAGCCAGTGCAATATTTTTGCCCATGGTAGGACCGAAAGCAATGCTGGTGGTGTAGGAGCGTCGGCCTTTGCTATCGATCAGGGTTTTGCCGGTCTCGGGGTCCATCACAGGCAGGTTACCCAAAGGGTATCGGGCCACGCCCTCGCCGTCCAGGTTATGCGTCATCACCAGCGTGCTTAAATAGGCCGGTTGCTGCTGGCGCTCACGAAACTGCATGTGCGCCTCTTTGCCGTGGAAATCGGCTGCTTTGACCTTGGGGCGGGCCAAGTCCGCTTCAAATAAGTTGTATTCGGTCAGCAGATCTCCGTTTTGCAGGCGCAGGCTCTTTTCCATGCGACGGCTGTTGGCGTAAGTTTCCACACCCACTGGGGTCACTCCTAACGCGTATAAAGCGTCCCACAGGGCCAAGCCGTCCTCGTACTTGAAGTGCAGTTCCCAGCCTTGCTCGCCCACATACGAAATGCGAAACGCCAAGACGGGCACGCCCTTGATCGTCAAATTGCGCAGTGCCGCAAATGGAAAAGCCTCGTTACTCCACTGCTCGGGCGCATCAGCAATCTTTTGGATCGTGGCTCGGGCGTTAGGGCCCCACACGCCCAGGCAGCCGTATTCGGTAGTCGTGTCGGTGATCTTGACATTGGCGCCCCGGTCTTGCGCCATACGGCGCACCCAGGTCAGGTCACGGTGACCGGCGTCGGCGCCATCCACGATACGGTAATGGTCTTGCCCCAAACGCAGAACAGTCAAGTCGGCGCGCACGCCGCCTTTGGCGTCCAGAAAGTGGGTGTAAACCCCCTTGCCTACCGGCGTGTCACCACCCACTTTGGCCACACAAATGTATTCCAGCAAGTCTGCAGCGTCCGGGCCTTCGACGTCGAACTCCGCAAAGTGAGAGACGTTAATCATGCCCACGTCTTCGGTCATCTTCAGGTGTTCCGCGTTGGATACGCGCCAGAAATGGCGGTTATCCCATTCGTTGGCCCGCACCGGCACCTTATCGCCATAAACGGCCAGCAAGTGTTCGTTGCTGGCGTAGCCATGGGCGCGTTCCCAGCCCGACAGTTCCATAAAGTAGGCGCCCAGCGCCTTTTCGCGCTCGTAAAACGGGCTCTTGAAAATGCCGCGTCCGGCGCTGTAAGGCTCACGGTTATGCACCGGCGGGTTGTAAATTTTGAAGGCACCTTCGTAGCAGCGATCGTGGATGTACTGCTCTTCTTGCTGATACGGGTAAAAGCGGGCTACGTCAATGCGCGCATGGTCTAAGTGGGTGTGTCCGTCCGTCATCCAGTCGGCCACCAGTTTGCCCACACCAGGGGCGTCTTTCACCCAAACCGCCTCCGCATACCAAAGGCCGCGCACTTTGGATGATTCGCCAATCGAGGGGTTGCCGTCGGTGGTGACCTGTAACAAGCCGTTGAACGAATATTTATCGTCATAGCCCAGCTCAGCCAAAATAGGCGTGAGCTCCATCGCCCGCTCCAGGGGCGCCATGATTTGCTCCAGCTCTAGGTCGCGCTGCGAGGGTGAAAGGCGCGCCTCCTCCTTCTCCAAAAGATCGCGCGGGTGGCACATACGGGGATTTTTCTCCTCGTAATAGCCCCACTCGATCTGGCCGCCTTCGGGCGTCTTGGGGTCCCCCGTGTCGCGCAAGTAGGCCGAGTTGCCCTGGTCGCGCAAAAGCGGATAGCCAATGTCTTTGCCCGTACCCGCAAACTCCAGGTAGGGTTTGAAAAAGGTCAGCGGATGGTCCACGGGCATGATGGGCAAGTCTTCGCCGGCCATGCCCGCAATCAGGCGGCCCCACAAACCGGCGCAGACTACGACGTACTGCGCAGCGATAAAACCCTTGGTGGTTTCTACCCCCTGGATACGCCCGTTTTCAATGCGCAGGCCGGTACAGGCCGTATTGGCAAAGGACTGCAGCTTGCCCGAAGCCACCGCGGCGTCAACCAGTTCACCAGCCACCATTTGCGAGCGGGGTTTGACCAAGCCGGCGTCGGGGTCCCACAGTGCGCCCTGAATCATGGCTTCTTCCAAAAGCGGGAACTTGGCTTTGGCCTGTGCGGCAGTAATCATTTCCACCCGGTTGCCAAAAGCCTTGCCTGAGGCTACGCGGCGCCTGAGTTCGACCATGCGCTCGTCATCGCCTACACGGGCCACTTCGATGCCGCCGATACGCTCGTAGCGGCCCATCTTGTCGTAGAAATCGATGCTGTACTTGGTAGTGAAAATCGTCATCTGATCGTGCATCGTGTTGAAGCAAAAGTCAGAGGCGTGCGCCGTGGAGCCCACATCGGTGGGGATAGCTGATTTATCGATACCAACGATATCGTCCCAGCCGCGTTCGATCAGGTGGTGCACCACCGAAGCGCCGACGATGCCGCCTTGACCAATGATGACAACTTTGGCTCGTTCAGGGAATTTGGCCATTTTGCGCTTGCTCCTAGGGAAAAATTGGGGGCGATGGGTACCTTAACAGTGTATGGACGCCCGTTGACTTAGCCGATTCAATTGCGACAAAAGATTACGCAATGTCGCCAGCGAAGTTCGCCTAAAACAGAGATAACTGTGGGGCCATCAATAAATAATCCGCCACATATTGCAGGAGCATCCCATGGTGCTTATTTTGGTGCCATTGCGGTTGCATATATTTTTTTGTATACCAGTGCGCCTGACTTTCCAAATGGCAGCCCACTAGGCCGATATTCGCTTGCAAGATCGCCATGGGGTCGCCATTGGCGTAAGTGGCTACGGTATCAAACTGCCCCCCCATAAATGTGGGTCCATCGTAAAAATACATACGCTCGTCTTGCCCACGCCAGTGCACTGGCGCGGTGGTTCCGTAGGAAGAGCGAATATCAGCTTTGGGGCGCTTGATATATTGCACGCAACGCGTGGTTTTGAGCAAATTGAAGTAGTAAGCATCCGCCCAATAAGCGCCCATGCAAATGCCCAGGTATTTTCCACCGCGTTGCATAAAAGAGCGTATATCTGGCAAATTTGGCTTGAGAATGCTGCGAAACGTGGTCGCCTCGCCATTTCCGCCCGGAAAAACCACCAAATCTACGTCGTCGAAAAAACCCTCTTGCACCTTGTGGCGGGTAAATAATTTGATATCTACCATTGGCGATAAGGCCGCAATAATTCCATTGACTGAATCGGTCGAGCAGGTGGGATGGTGTAAAAAAAGTGCAACAGTGCGCGTCATATACCTTATTTTCCTTGCTGGCATGCATTAGGGCAGCAATCTCAGGGGTTATTTAAGTCAAATTCACCGAAAATCCACATAGAAGCTGCAAAATACGCCTAATTATCACCAACGGGGCTCAACGTGTTTGAACGCTTTACCAAAGCCAGCGCCCTGGATTCGGCGCAAAAATCGGCCATTAGTCTCATGTCGGAGCGGGGCGAAGCCAACGCGCGCGGTGCGGCCAGCAAGTTGGTTAACCACTTTAAATCGCTTGATAAGGGCGATCAACTTCGGTTTTTTGAATTCCTGTCTAAGCAATTCAGTCCAGACCCGGGCGCCGTTTTGGATGCCGCCCAACGCTACTCCGAAAAAGCGGATGACGAAAGCCTGATTCACCTTTTCAAGACCGTGGAACCCCCGCGCCAGGAATTACTTCGGCGACTCAACCGCGCCCCTGATGGCACCCAAACAATCGTGCGCATGCGCGAACGTTTGCTCGAACATATAAAAACCAAACCTGGGCTCTTGGCGGTTGATGCCGATATGCAGCACTTACTGGGGTCATGGTTTAACCCGGGATTTTTGGAGCTGCATGAAATCACCTGGTCTTCGCCGGCGCAGCTTCTGGAAAAAATAATTCAACACGAATCAGTACATGCTATTGATGGATGGGACGATTTGCGGCGGCGCCTACAACCCGATCGGCGTTGCTATGCATTTTTCCACCCGCAGTTGCCTGGCGAACCTTTGATATTTGTGGAGGTCGCTCTGGTTGGCGCAATCGCAAAGGAGGTGGGCCCCTTGCTGGATAAAAAGTCCGAAGCATTAGACGCCAAGAAGTTTAAAACCGCCATTTTTTACAGTATCAGCAATTGTCAGCCGGGCTTAAAAGGCGTCAATTTGGGTAATTTCCTGATTAAACGGGTTGCCGAAAAAATTCTCCAAGAAATACCTAGCGTGAAGACGTTTTGCACCTTATCGCCCGTACCTGGATTAAATCGCTGGCTAGACGCCCTGCCAAGCAAGCTTAGCGCAGAACAACTGGCTGATAAAAAGAACAAAGTTGCCAGTGCCGCCAAGTTATTGATGCCCGAGGGCGAGACCTGGAGCAAAAAGGCCGCTGCAGGCTGGCAACCCGCCACTGCCACGGCCGAGGAAAAGTCAGCGCTTTTGCGCCTGTGCTTTGTATACCTGTCCAAGAACGTGCACAGCGCAACGGGAGACTCTGTGGCCAAATTCCATTTGGCCAATGGCGCCGAACTGCACAATATCAATTGGGCAGCGGACCTGTCAAAAAAGGGAATTGCACAATCGAGCGCGATTATGGTGAATTACCTTTACGAACTTGATGAGGTTGAGGCCAACCACGAGAAATTCCTTAAAAAGACCGTGGTGCATTCCAAATCGTTAGATCGTCTGTATTGATCAGACTTTGAAAATACAGATACCTTCGGCATTCGTAGCAAGCAAATTGGCGATTAATGCCATTGGGAAGACTTGGCCTGCCAAAAAAACAAAAACCTCGGGAAATCGAAGATTTACCGAGGTTTGTATTTGGTAGGCGCAATTGGACTCGAACCAACGACCCCCACCATGTCAAGGTGGTGCTCTAACCAGCTGAGCTATGCGCCTGTAATTCAGCCTGAAATTATAGCAGCACAATTGCCCTGCCTCCCGACATCCGACGGCGCGCGGACCAAATGCAAGAGGGCAGGCTGACCTGTTGGGCGATAATTGGGACAGGCGCGGGATGACTGCTTAGCCACTCCCGTCAGCGCACCTGTTCCTCATTATTTAGTGGAGTTTTTCATGGAAATCGCAGGCAAAGTTTTTATCGTCACCGGTGGCGCCTCGGGTCTGGGCGAGGGTACCGCCCGCATGCTGGCCGCCAAGGGCGCCGTGGTCGTCATCGCCGACATGCAGGCCGACAAGGGCGAAGCCATTGCCCAGGAAATCGGCGGCGCCTTCGTGCGCTGCGATGTCAGCAACGAGAATGACGGCCAAGCAGTTGTCGCTAAAGCGGTATCGATGGGCAAACTCATGGGCTTGGTCAACTGCGCCGGCATCGCCCCTGCCGAGAAAACGGTGGGCAAAAATGGGGCCCACAACCTAGGCCTTTTCAATAAGTGCATCACCGTTAACTTGGTAGGCTCCTTCAACATGATCCGCCTTGCGGCAGACGCCATGTGCAAGAACGAGCCCGAGTCCACCGGCGAGCGCGGCGTGATGATCTCCACCGCGTCGGTTGCCGCTTATGACGGCCAAATTGGTCAAGCGGCCTACAGCGCCTCTAAAGGCGGCATTGTGGGCATGACGCTTCCCATCGCGCGGGACTTGGCGCGCAACGGCATCCGCAATATGACGATTGCCCCCGGAATTTTCGGCACCCCCATGCTCTTTGGTATGCCCAAGGAGGTGCAAGACGCCTTGGCCGCCAACGTACCCTTCCCTTCCCGCCTGGGCACGCCGCAGGACTACGCCAAGCTGGCCCAGCACATTATCGAAAATGAAATGCTCAACGGCGAGGTGATCCGCTTGGACGGTGCGATTCGCCTCGCGCCTCGCTAAGCTCGGCTTTCGCCTGCGCATCAAGGGGTGCATTGGATTGCACCGACCCAGACCACTTTTTACGAGACCTGTATGACTTCACAAGACATCCTGGCCCAGTTTGGCCCCCGCGAATCGATGGAATACGACGTAGTTGTCGTCGGCGGCGGCCCCGGCGGGCTGTCGACCGCCATCCGTATCAAACAACTGGCAGCCACCAGCGGTAAAGAGGTTTCCGTCGTGGTTCTAGAGAAAGGCTCGGAGCCTGGCGCGCACATTTTGTCAGGCGCCATCATGGATCCCAAGGCGCTGACCGAGCTTTTCCCAGACTGGAAAGAGCGCGGCGCGCCACTTAACCAGCCGGTGACGGACGACGCCATCATGTTCTTTAGCGAAAAAGGGGCGTTTCGCATGCCCAATTTTTTGCTGCCGCCTTTTGCCGATAACCACGGCAACTACATTGTCAGCCTGGGCAATGTCACGCGCTGGCTCGCAGAGCAAGCCGAGGCCCTGGGCGTGGAAATCTTCCCTGGCTTTACTGCGGCAGAGGTGCTGTACGACGACAAAGGCGCGGTCAAAGGCGTGGCGACGGGCAATATGGGCATCAGCAAAGAAGGCGCCCCTGGCGACAGCTTCCAGCTGGGCATGGAGTTGCTGGGCAAATACACCATTTTTGCCGAAGGTGCGCGCGGCCACCTGGGCAAGCAAGTGATTGCCAAATACCAATTGGACGCCGGCAAAGATCCGCAAAGCTTTGGCATCGGCATCAAAGAAGTGTGGGAAATTGACCCTGCGCGCCACCAGCCTGGCTTTGTCATGCATTCGGCCGGATGGCCCATGGACGAAATGACCTACGGCGGCGCCTTCCTCTACCACCTGGAGGGCAACAAAGTGGCCATGGGCTTTATTACCGGCTTGGGCTACACCAACCCCTACCTCAGCCCTTTTGAGGAATTCCAGCGTTGGAAGACCCATCCCAATGTGCGCTGGTACCTAGAGGGCGACGCCGCCAAGGGCATCGCGCACGGCAAGCGCATTTCGTATGGCGCACGCGCCATTAACGCCAGTGGCCTGAACTCCCTGCCCAAGACCGTGTTCCCCGGCGGTGCGCTGATCGGCTGCGATGCCGGGTTTCTGAACGTCAGCCGCATCAAAGGCAGCCACGCCGCCATCAAAACCGGCATGCTCGCTGGCGAAGCGGCCTACGACGCAGTCGTGGCCGGGCGTGCACACGACGAGCTGAGCGCCTACCCCGCCGCTTTCGAGACCAGCTGGCTGCACGCCGAGTTGCACAAAGACCGCAACTTCAAAAACTGGTTCAAAAAAGGCCTGACGGTGGCCACCATGATGAACGGCCTGGAGCAGTTTGTGCTGCGCGGCCATATCCCCTGGACGCTGCACCGCGACAAACCCGACCATGTGATGCTCAAGCCCGCAGCCCAGTGCACGCCCATCGCATACCCCAAGCCAGACGGAAAAATCACTTTTGACCGCCTAAGCAGCGTGTTCATCAGCAACACCAACCACGAAGAAAACCAACCCGCGCACCTGACGCTCAAAGACGCGTCGGTGCCGGTCAACGTCAACCTCAAAACCTACGCCGGCCCGGAGTCGCGCTACTGCCCGGCGGGCGTTTATGAGTACGTCAAAAACGACGACAACACCGACCGCCTGCAGATCAACGCCCAAAACTGCGTGCACTGCAAGACCTGTGATATCAAAGACCCGACGCAAAACATTGTTTGGGTGACTCCCGAGGGCGGCGGCGGACCCAATTACGCCGGCATGTGAGCCCGCAGCCCATCAAGGTGCTCAGCGTCATCCCGCCGATGACGCAGCTCAACACGCCTTACCCCTCTACCGCCTACCTGACTGGCTTTCTGCGCTCGCAGGGCGTGGAGGCGGTGCAGGAGGACCTGGCTTTGGGTCTGGTGCTGGCCGTTTTGACGCCCCAAGCGCTGGGGCAAGTGCGTTCCCTGGCGAGCGCCCTGCCCGCCAAGGCGCGTAGCACCAGCGTGCAGCATTTTTTGCAGGAATTTGCAGGCTATGAAAGCTCGATTTCCCCGGTCATCGCGTTTTTGCAGGGCCGCGACTCTACCCTGAGCCACCGCATTGCCGGGCGCGGCTTTCTGCCCGAGGGACCGCGCTTTGCTGCCCTGGACGCCTACGGCGACGACGATGCGCCTGACCCGCTGGCCTGGGCGTTTGGCGCGCTGGGCCAAAACGATCGGGCGCGGCACCTGGCCACGCTTTACCTCAATGACTTGGCCGACGTGTTGCGCGACGCGGTAGACCCCCGTTTTACCTTTGTGCGCTATGGCGAATCCCTGGCCGCCAGCGCACCGAGCTTTGATGCGCTTGCCCAGGCGCTGGCCGCGCCGCCCAATTTGCTCGATACGCTGCTGCAGGACCTGGCGCTGGCGGCCTTCAAAAAACACCAGCCCAGGCTTTTGGTCCTGTCGGTGCCTTTCCCTGGCGCGGTGTATGGGGCGTTGCGCATTGCCCAGGCTATCAAGCGCCACCACCCAGACGTGCGCATTGCCCTGGGCGGAGGCTACGTCAACACCGAATTGCGCGAACTCCAGGAACCCCGGCTGTTCGACTTTGTCGATTTTGTCTGCCTCGATGCCGGCGAGCGCCCGCTTCTGGCGCTGCTGGAGCACTTGCAGGGCGCCCGTTCTACAGAACGCTTGGTGCGCACCTTTGTGCGCGACCCGGCCAACGGCGCCGTGCGCCTGCTGCGCTGGCAAGAGCCCGACATTGCCTTCGAAGATGTAGGTACGCCCACCTGGGACGGACTGCCGCTGGATCAGTACCTGTCGCTGCTGGACATGCTCAACCCCATGCATCGCCTGTGGAGCGATGGGCGCTGGAACAAACTAACCATCGCCCAGGGCTGCTACTGGAAGAAATGCAGTTTTTGTGACGTCAGCCTGGATTACATCGGGCGTTACGAAACCGCCACGGCGCAGACCCTGGTCGACCGGATAGAAGCCATAGTCGCTGAGACGGGCCAGACGGGTTTTCATTTTGTCGACGAGGCCGCGCCGCCCAAAATGCTCAAAGCTTTGGCACAGGAATTGCTGCGGCGCAAAGTACACATTTCATGGTGGGGCAATATCCGCTTTGAAAAAAGTTTTACCCCGGATTTGGCCGAGTTATTGGCCCAAAGCGGTTGTATCGCCATCTCGGGGGGCTTGGAAGTGGCCTCGGACCGCTTGTTGGCGCTCATGAAAAAAGGCGTCACCGTCGCCCAGGTGGCGCGGGTGAGCAAAGGCTTTGCGGATGCCGGCGTATTGGTGCATGCGTATTTGATGTACGGTTTCCCGACGCAAACCGTGCAAGAAACGGTCGATTCACTGGAATATGTGCGCCAACTGTTTGAAAACGGGTGCATTCAAAGCGGGTTTTTCCACCGATTTTCCTGCACCGTGCATTCCCCGGTCGGTCTCGATCCAGCGGCCTACGGCGTTGAGCGGCACGACCTGCCCTTTGAAGGTTTTGCCAAAAATGATGTGGGGTTTACCGACGCCACCGGCACCGACCATGACCAATTAGGCGTGGGTTTAAAGAAAGCGATTTACAACTTTATGCATGGCCTGGGCTTGGACGAAGATATTCGCAGCTGGTTTGATTTAGACCTGCCCTGCCCTAAGAGCCGCATCAAGCGCAACACCATCGCGCGGGCGTTAACCCAAGACTCGGTGGCCATTTAATACTCGCGCCGAAGTTCAAACCAAGCCCAAGCGCGGGTTGCATTGGCGTTGGCTAAATTCACAGGGATGTTGGCGCTCGGCCAGGCCATACTGAGGGTGGCGCGCCAACCATTCTTGCCTTGCCAATCCAAACCCCAACCCACGCCACTGATGGCTAGCGTCTCGTCCGATGCGGTCAAGGGTTTTTGATTAACGCGCACCTGGCCATAATCCCAAAATAGACGGGCTTGCAACGCATTATCGGAGGGCCACCAAGCGGGCATTGGGGCTTGGTAGCGCCACTCGAATACCAACAACTGACCTGTATCGCCGTTGAGTACGCCCGACTCATAGGAGCGAACACTGCGTGGACCACCTACAGCAAATTTCTGCGAGGCATCCAAATTAGTATTTGCCCATTGCCCTGAGAGTGCGGCATACCAACTCACGCGCGGGCTAAGGAATTGCTCGCGCTGCATTTTGACCGTCCAAAATCCATAATCACCGGCCATATTGGCAGCAGTGCTCTCTGCGAGCGCTGCTTGTTCATTTTCAAAAACCGTTTTTCCACCATGCCAGGCCACTGCCAAGCTGTTGGTAGACTGGCCCGGCCCAAGGTTTTGCCTGTCGCCCAGCAGCTCCCAGGTCAATGCATGGATGCGCTTGGACGATTTGATATCGGTAATTTCAATACGATCGCGCAGTGCAAAGCTATCGAGTTGTAGGCGCCCTTTTAAATTCGCTTGGAGACGGCGCAAAAAATAATATTGCCCCCAAGCGCTGGCCTGCTGCGCACTGCCACCGGCCTGCAAACTGCGGGCACTGTCGCCCAACTGGTATTCAAAGCGCGAGCCTGCTATGCCTAGTGAAAACGCTGGGATTCGAAATAGCGTTTCATAACTGAAGCGGGCGCTCGCTAGGTTCTCTCCGGTCGTCATCACATGCATAGACGCTGAATCGCCCTGTCCAAAAGGGTTGAAGAATTGCTGATAGAGCCCAAAGCGGTTGCGACCCGTATACGCATTCCCATGATTATCGACATTGAAAGCGCCAGCGCTAGGCTCGCTTGGCTGAATATCAATTTGCAAGTCACTCGAACCCCAGCTGCGACCTGATCGCACCTTCATTTGCGCATTTATACCCGGTAAATCAGCGAGGTACATGCTGGCCAGTTCTACCGCGTCGCGATGGATGACAGTACCGGGCTTCAGATCTTTGATTTGCTTTGCGATAACCGATTCGGCAATATTGCTCTGGTTATTAATGGCGATTTCACCCCAATTCGCCTCAAGAATCTGAATCCAAATTTCGCCGGAATCATCGATATTTTGCACGGGTAAAAAAGCCTGTGCCAGCAAATAGCCCCGCTCGCGGTAGAAGGAAGTAAGGCGTTCTACTGGCTCTTGCAGCTCATTCATCGTCAGGCTTCTTCCTATAAAGGGCTCCAAGACTTTTAATAATGTTGCTGAATCAAACACAGAGTTTCCCGTAACTTTCCAGGCGGACACCTGGATCCGAACCATCGGGGCGGTCGTTTCAGACGTCAGGTTTTCAGTTTGACCTTCTAATTGCTTGGGCGGTGATATTTTTTGTGCGATTGCGCCTGCATCCATCGCATTGACTTCGGCGGCTTGGGCGCAGCTTTGGCTGACGACGCTACCTATAGCAAGCGCAATGAGCCATTTAGTCAACACGTGGGGCATTGTTTTCATGTGGCGACGCGCATCGTCCTTGGTGGATATTTTTTTGAATTACGACTGGCGGGCACTTTGCACTTTAAGATGCGCCCGTCTTCGAACATGATTTGACATATTCCGGCCCACGGAATATATTGATTTCTACTTCGGCAGATACCCTACCCATGTTGTTGCATTTGTCACTTTCTCTTGAAGCAAACACCAAGGGCCATGGTTGAAAAAATGCTTCTTGTGCGCCAGTGAATATCGGTATTCTTGGTGTTATTGTGAAAATCCCATTTTTCGCTGTTACCAGATAATTTGCGTTCGAAATCGTGCTTGCATCAAGCACATATGTCCCCGGGATCGATTGCGCGTTGGCAGATGTGCGCAAACCCCCCTCTAGCCTATCGCCGTTGACCAGACCTCTGCTGCCACCAACGCCATCAGCGGAGACGGTATAGCTGAATAAGGGGTTGGGCTCACCCGCAATTTTGTTTGCGTTATTCGCACTGATCGAAAGTGCACGCTTTTCAATGCTAAGCGTGCCGTCCACGAAGTTGCTGAAGTCGTAATTGCTGGCGGTCAGGCTCCCAACGCCGGCGGTGATTGAATAACTACCTACGCCACTGGTTTGGGTGGCCGCTGTGCTGGTGCTGGCCACGCCATTTACGCCAGATGTGGCCAGACTTTGGCCGTTGACGAAACCGCTGACTGTGGCAGAAAGCGTGGGATTTGCGTCGCCATACGTTTTGGTGGCGTTGCTCGCGGTGACCGTCAAGTGGGCTTTGCCGATATTGAGCGTGCCGTCCACGAAGTTGCTGAAGTCGTAATTGCTAGCAGTCAGGCTGCCGATGCCTGCGGTGATCGCATAGCTTCCTACGCCACTGCTCTGGGTGGCCGATGTATTGGCGCTGCCTGCGCCGGTAACACCAGAAGTAGCCAGATTCTCCCCATTGACGAACCCGCTGACTGTGGCAGACAGCGTGGGATTTGCGTCGCCATACGTTTTGCTGGCGTTGCTTGCGGTGACCGTTAAGTGCGCCTTGCCGATGCTCAGCGTGCCGTCCACGAAGTTGCTGAAGTCGTAATTGCTGGCGGCCAGGCTCCCAACGCCGGCGGTGATTGAATAACTACCTACGCCGCTGCTCTGGGTGGCCGCTGTGCTGGCGCTGCCTGCCCCGGTAACGCCAGAAGTGGCTAGATTTTCCCCATTGACAAACCCGCTGACAGTGGCAGAAAGCCCTGGGTTGGCATCGCCATACGTTTTACTGGCGTTGTTGGCGGTAATGGTCAGCGATTTTTTGGTAACAGCAATAAGACTTGTCGCTGGCTTGAGACTAATCAAATAGCCTTGTTGATCCGAATACAGGCCTGTCGCAGATAACTGGCGATTTCCAACGTTTTTTTCGTCAAGAAAATAATTTGCCGTTCCAAGAATATTTTTTGAACCCGTGGCGGTGTAGCTATAACTGCCGCCTGCATATGCGGTCGTGCCGTCATAAACTTTCGCCGCACCCGATACGATCTGCACATTCACCGGTGTTAGAAAAGTGCGAAGTAAAGGACGGGTATATCCACCGTAAATCGTCCAGGTAGAAGCAAAATCAAACAAACTGTAGGCAGCCTGATTGAAAGGATTGGTATTGGCACCAGCGACCGGTGTATTTCCAGCAACACTGTACAAAGTCCCCGCTGCGCTGCTGATTTTTGATTCCCAGTAACTATTGGACACCGTCCCATTGTTACCCCCAATAAAGGCAGCACTGGCGTTAGACAAAAACTCCCCAGCCGCGTAACTCGACCCAATAGTGCCCGTATTGGACCCCACCAGCGCGCCAACCACCATGGTGGAGCCAAGGTCTG
>Ga0114964_10001449_pt1 | contig 17268 bp, 11 predicted proteins | sample C_131016_MF_Meta_FD_92638 | JGI IMG/M metagenome (GOLD analysis project Ga0114964, IMG submission 92638) | Freshwater microbial communities from Lake Croche, Canada to study carbon cycling - C_131016_MF_MetaG | ecosystem: Environmental > Aquatic > Freshwater > Lake | place: Lake Croche, Canada... | reverse complement strand
GTGAAGCGGGGACGAGCCAGGCCGACTTCTTTGAAGATCACGGCTGAGGAGACTTTCTTGCCTCCGGAGAGGATCTTGGAGAGCTGGGCTTTGATTTCCTCATCGTTGATCTTGGGAAGGGTACGACGGGTGCGCTTTCCAGCGGGAGCAGCCTTGGTCGCTTTCGGTGCTTTGGCGGAAAGACCAAAGCGGGAAAGCATGGAATCGAGCTGCTTGAGCTCTTTCGCATATTTTTTGTGAACCGAGGCTACCTCCTTGGCGATCTTCTTCTCGATGGCAGCCCTGGCACCCTGAACCTGCTTCGCGGCTTTCTTTTCAAGAATGGCGAACTGCTTCAGGATGTCATTGGTTGGGTCTTTGGTCTTCATGTGTGGATCAATTAATCATGCTTCTTGGAGATGAAACAATAGATTCTTACATATGAGAGCACATCAAATCTTCTTTAAGCCATTATTCTCTAGGGCTTTCCTTGGACTCCGTATCAATTTTGGTGACGCATTACAGTAGCACCTTCGTATTTAGGGTGATTTCTCTTGTGAAGGCATTTTCAAGAAGTGTTGTCCGATCTGTCGGAGTGTCCACGGCCTTTTTCACACTTTCCAGATCTCCCAAAACATAGACGGACTCCTTTGCACGCGTGATCGCAGTATAAAGCAAGGACCGCGTCGCCATTGCACTCTCCGCCTGAGGAACGACAACGAGAACATTAGAATACTCGCTTCCCTGAGAGCGATGGATGGTGATCGCCCAGGCGGGATGATGGTCTGGGAGCTTGGGGACCGGAATTTCACTTAGCTCACCATTACCGAGAATGAAGCAGGCCGACTTAGTTCCATCTTCTTTAATGTGAATGACTCCAACCGCTCCATTTTTTAAACCGGTCTCGACGTCATTCCGATTGATAATGATCGGCCTGTTACGAACCCCTTCCATTTTTGAAAGAAAGCGGTCGATCTGATTGCTCACGGCTTTGGATCCCACAAAATACTCTCTTTGAGCCGTGAGAATGCAAACAGCAGACAGAGCCTCAAGCGCCTCCCTAGGAGTTGGAGCCTTCGCCACACGCTCAAGAGACTCCATGATTGGTTGTGGCAACTTTCCAAGAGGAAGACTACCACCTGTAAAGGGGATCCATTCCAAGCCTTTCAACCCCTTCCCTCCCTCTGTATCCGTCAGTAAAAGCAGCGCGACTTCGGCTTTTGAGCTACTGATCGCCTCTGCAAATGCAAGGATCCCTGGACTGTCCTTAAATCGACGCGCTTCCTTCAGCCTGACATGACAATCAAACAGAGGTGATGTTTCCTCATCAGCGATCCTTGTCAGCTCCCCAAGGACATTTCCTTGGCCTACGCTTTCCAACTGGTCGGGATCGCCAAGCAGAATCAGACGCGCATTATCCGGCAGGGCCTCCAAAAGTGACTGCCAAAGCAGTACGTCTACCATGGAGCATTCATCCACAATTAGTACGGAACAAGGCAACCGTTTATCCTGGTTAAAACTACAGGCGGCTTTATCTGGATTATAACCCAGCAGGGAATGAAGAGTTCGTGCCGAATCCGCAATCTTTCCGAGCGATACCAGCTGAGAAGCAAACTCTTCGGGAAGTCTTACCAGCGAATCGGCAACAGCCTTCTTCATGCGGTCTGAGGCTTTTCCAGTTGGGGCGGCAAGGCGTATCCTTGTGGGATCTACGCCAGATTCTACGAACAGTGCCAAAATCCGTGCCAGAGTATAGGTTTTGCCCGTTCCCGGCCCCCCCGAGATAATTGCCACTTGGTTTGAAAAGGCCATCTTAGCAGCTTTTTTCTGAAGGTCGTTTGGATCTGTATTCTCAAAAAGTTTATCCACTAGCCTCCTATCAGGATCCTCATATTTTGAAGAGGCCATCTTGACGATCCTTCGAGAGATCAGGGCCTCTGCGAGATACATCCTTCTTGTCTGGAGATAATTTCTCCCTTTGGAAGTTACCGTGACGAGCGGAGAATCATTACCCGTAATAGCAGGTGATTCAGCTCCAACTGGGAGCGTCACCTCAATGGCAGTACTCCCACTATCCTCTGCCAGAATCAGTTTTCCCACTGATTCAACCATCGAGTCAGAAAGGTCCCACCGACGCTTCAACCATGTTATTTCAGGAGAATAGCTCATCGCAGTTGTTGGGAAGGTTTCTCAAAAAGGTCATCAAGATCACTCAGCAAATCATCCCCTGGGCAAATATGAAGAATTCCATCAGTGCTTTCAGCGTGAATACCACGAAGGAAGACCACCCAAGCTCCTGCAATTTTCGTGCCTCGCCCGAGTCGTCGCCGTAATGCAACGAGGTAGAGATGAGCCTGCAACAGATAATGACTCTGCATGGCACAGTCCATGAGAGATTCTGGTCCATAATCGTCTCCTCGCAGCCTATTAGTTTTCCAGTCAATTACTCCCCATGATTCCCCATGTTTCGCTATTCTATCCAAAAACCCATGAAGGTATCCCTTCAGGTTCTCGGCCGGCAGTGCTTCCAGCATCTCGGCGTATTCCCTTATCCCATGCTTTGCAAAGACCCTGGCAAGCGAGGAGGAGCTCAGCCCATCCTTGATAGGAAGGTGAAAGTGCCATTCAGAAGCCTCAGAGTGTGGGCATGCCTCACTGATTGAACAATCCAGTCCCGGAAGTCGGGAGTCCCTCAATTCACTCAGCATTTCCCCAACCCGCTCCCCTACGGATTTATCCTTCTTCTCACTACTGTTGGGGAAGGGAAACTTTTTAAGGTAAGCAACCAGATCCTCTGTCACTATCGGTTTAAAATCCCATTTCTCAATCCAGCCGTGAACTGCATTGCCCATGAGGGTTCCTCCAGGTGCGGTCGCAAAGACATTTAGAGGCTTAGCTGCTATCGCATTCGGGGATGCAATTGGCGAAGACGATTCACTTGGCGCACGAGGGCTTTTTTCTCTGGTTAACGATGAGAAAGATGTCATCACCCAACCAGCACCAACCCTACGTGACTCGAGCGCCTCGGGTTCTGTATCTTTCAACTCTTCTGCTCCCAGCCATTTGACTAAATTAGTGCTATCGGGCGGGGCGATACAAACGATCGCTTCGCTATCCTTACAGATGGAGCTTAAATGCTGAACTCCTTCGGCATGGATACACCCTCTGCCATCAGTCGGAATATTGGAGGGCACTGCATTATCTTCTCGTAGCAACCAATCCAAAGCAGATGGGGGCAGAGGTTTCTCCGTTACCATTCCTCCATAGATCCATACCTTCACTTGAGCCCTTGTTAGAGCCACATAGCCAAGCCGGAGATTTTCTTCGAGAATGAGGCGCTCAATCTTCGGAATCCATGTTGCGGCATCTTCAGTAGTCAGCAGCGAGGTTGCTACGAAATAGGTTCCTGAAGTCGGTTCCCCTTCTTGTTGTTCATCATTCTGAATGACCGTTACCTTCTTAATTCCTGTAACTTCACGGGCATTCCATAGGTATGGACAGAAAACCAAGGGAAACTCTAATCCTTTTGCAGTGTGCATGGTGATGATACGCACGGCGTCAGCATCACTTTCCAGCTGCAGTTGACGCTCATCAACGTCGGTTCGATCAGATGCGTTTCCAACTTCCTGAGAGAACCAACGAAGCACATGCTCGAACTGCGATCCGCGTTGGAGGTACTCAGCTTGGAGCAAGTCGATCAAATGACGAAAGTTGGTGATCCGCCGCTCCCCACCTTGCATTGTCCCAAGGCGCGAAATCACATTCATCCTCTCATCAATGAGAGCAAATACCTGGGCAATTCCCTTCGCGAGAAGGGCCTCATTCCAAGAGACAAAGAGATCCAGGATTGCATCATTACCACCTTCCTCATGGAGGCGGGCATGATCGAAGCCAAGCAAACGCGTGGCAAGAGCTGCGCGACGCAATCCTTCACGTCGCGGGTCATCCAATGCATTGAGGATACACAGCAATTCGGTGGCCTCTTCGGATTGCATGACATCATCCCCAGCGGCTCTGACTGCAGGAACAAATCGTTTTGTTAGCGCCTCATGAACGGCTATTGCCTGCCAACGATTAAAGACGAGAACAGCAAAATCCTTCGGGCGGACCACTTTATCTTCAGCTTCAGCCTTAGATGAGCGTATGGTAGGGTTGGAATTAAGGATGCGAACAATTTCACCTGCGACGTTTTCAGCGATGCTTTTATTAGCTTCCTGGAGCGTTTCTCCTTTTATGTGATCCGGGATAATCCATGCCTCCAAACGCCCTGTGCAAGGAACTCCATTCAGACAAAGCTGCTCATCGTGGTTCAGACCTGATTCGGCAGGTAAAAAGGTGAGTCCTTCTTTGAGTAATGACCCATCTCTGGAAAAAAAGGCATTGGTAGCATCAACTAACGGTGCTGGAGCCCGAAATGTTTTGGTTAGCTTGAAGATCTCCTGAGCCTGATCTCTGGCCTTCAGATAGGTATTCACATCCGCTCCCCTGAAAGCATAGATCGCTTGCTTGGGGTCTCCGATCATCACCATCCTTGATTCTCCAGTCGCGCCCCCTTCCAAGAAGATCTTGTTAAAGATTTCGAATTGCCGTGGATCGGTATCCTGTGACTCGTCGATAAGAGCCACGCGATAGCGGGCCCGTAGTCTTTGCGCCAGCAGCGCTCCTGATTGCTCATGACGCAGCGCTCCAAGAATAGTCTTAATAAGACCTTCAAAAGTAATCTCGCGGTTTTCGCCCAACCGACGTTGCACATTGGTGGCCACATGCTCCAAGACTTCGCATTGAAAGGCCCATCTTAACTGAGGAAAAAGATCGGTGATCTCTTTCACTTTGGTCAGAAGATCGGGGAGAGTAGCCTCAAGCATGCTACGGGATGCTTTATTAGCCTCTTCTTTTTCTTTTGGAGTTTTAGAGATCCAAGATTTTCCATTGATTAGAGGAAGTTGGGTTACCGCCTCAATGAATTCCTGTTCGTTTGCCTGGCCTAGATTTCTCAGAATTCCGATCAATCGCTCTCGCAGTGGTTTGGGAGGCGCCGATAAATTCCAGTATTTGGCTAAAGAAAGTGCTTCCGCGACCTCCCGTGATTCAGCGATTGGGAACTCACCCTTTTTCTGCCGTATCTCGGCTAGAATCTGCTCAAAGCCCCTTGGGGGGGGAATCATCTGTGGTGATTCCACCGAGAGGGCTTCCTTGAGAAAACTCCGGTCATCCTTCGGATTCCAGGATTCAACAACGGCTATGGGTCCGGCTAGGGTATTGCAGGCAATACGACTTTCCCATTCCTCGTGTAGTGATGCCTCGATGAGCTCCTCCTCACTAGTGATGACTTCAGGCATGGATGGCAACCCGCATAAGGCCCCTTCGGTTTGAAGAGTTCTCTGACAGAAAGAATGAATTGTTGAAACAGTCAGTCTGTCGACGTCTAGAAGAGCCTTCCCAATAACTGATGATATCTTTTCGGGTTTGTAGATCTCACGAAGCCGATGGATTCCAGGATGTTTTTTGTCTTCATCCTCAGATGGGTCGTCGATCAGGCGCTCGAGAACTTTCCTTACTCTTTCAGCAAGTTCTCCTGCTGCCGCTTTGGTGTACGTGACCAAAAGAATCTGATCAATATTCTCAACCGTTCCGTCCAAAAGGAGTCGAGGTAGCAGGTGACTGATGGCGTAGGTCTTCCCTGTGCCGGCAGACGCCTCGATGACAGATAAGCCCGGCTGGATGGCCCTCTTCTCTTTTGTTCCGAAGTCGAACTCTTTCATTTTGCTTTTTTTACCTCCCTCCATCGGCTGATTTCCCGGGAAATCGGGAACCATGGGGCCCAGAGATCCTTGTCTTCAAAAGGGTCACGATCCCTCCAGGCGATTTTTGCAGCTTCAGATTCTCCTTCTCCTGGCGCATCGCCAAAAATCTTCTCCCATGCCCCCTTATAATCCTTTCCCTGCATCATCTTTTCGGAAGTCGAGGGAGCAAAATAGAGCGGCTTTTTCCTACCCTCAAGATATCCCCGGACCAGTAGTTTGAGTAATTCGCGTGCTTCATCCTGAGTAACCATGGGGGAGATTCTTTGGGGCTCCGCAGGTTTTTTTTCTGTAAAGAGAAGCGTTGAGCCAATGTCTCCCTGAGCGACCGCTAGCAGGGATGTCATCCATGAATCTATGAAATGCTTAGGTGACGACATGCCACCTATCCCATAGGCAAGAATCTCGCCTCCCTCTTTTACCTTTCTGGCCTCCCCAACGACTATGACAGCTGGGTCGTCGAGTTCCACGGATAACGGCAGCATTTCTCCACGACGATTTTTGATTTCCTCTGCCAAGGGTAAATTCAATGTCAGAAGAGCATCAAAATAGCATTTCCCAAGCTGTTCGACCGGAAGTCCCCGATCAGCCTTTAGCTGAGCCTCAAAAAGTTCAGATAAATTATCCTGTCCAGCGATGATCCCATTTAACATCGCTTCTTTAGCTGCCCATGATTCCAAAGGGCCCATCGTAATGGGTGCGTGATCGAGCTCGTTATCATGCAGCTGATCATTTTGGAGCCTGATGCCTTGATTTTTAATGAATCCTTTTGCTGGATCCCTCCAGAAGGCGACTAAATCCCTCAACGGTATCTCTTCAGGAAGTTCTGCATCATAGTTCGAATCTTCGTTCCAGAAGGGCTGTTTGATTTTTTCCGAGAGAGGTTTGATCTCCTTGGCAACCGTTGCCATTTTCTTGTCGTACGATCTGGGCATTGGATTTTCACCCCCTTCCTTGAAGTACTCGATCGCAAAGGGTTGAAGTCGATGATGAACGACCAAGCTCTTTTCGTTTGCTCCCATCCGCTCAATGACCCTTAACAGCTCATCCGCACAGGAAGAGAATGGGATATCCTTCATAGTGCGCACATTCCTGTTTGATGCACTGATGATGAGACGTTCCTTGGGAGTCAGCAGTGCATCCAGGAAGAGTTGCCTGTCGTCAATTCTGGCATTTCTATCCCAGAGGCAGGGATCGGCTCGGAGCAGATCCCAGGCTGGCACACGACTCTCTCCAGGAAATGCCCCATCCTGCATCCCCACCATACAGAGCACACGGCAAGGGATATTCTGAAGATGCTGAATAGCACCGAAGGTGATCTTCCCCGTTTTACGAGCACGTCGAATGGAGTTCTCCGAGGCTCCCTCAAACCAGTCGTAAATCGTACCGGCATCTACCTCCTCCTCTGAAGGTAGATTCTTAAGGAAATCCGCGTGAGGGATCAGTGCGAGTAAAGCGTCATCTTCCCCGCCCAGCAAAGCTCGACTCGCTGAGAGCAGACGCTCAGCCCATTCCCCTGCAGGCGCCGCTCTCTCCCATCGGCTAAAAACTTCTCCCAGCTCAAAATACCAGTCCAAAAACTTCTGATTCAACTCAGCCTCCCCACCCAGTTGATCAGATACCGAGAGAACGAATGTACCGTCCGGATACTTGGCCGATTTGATCTGTCCCAAGAAACGCCCCGCCACCAAACGATCTTGGGAAAACGCCCATGAGCCCGTGCGATTAAAGCTGCCCAGCCCTCGGGTCACTCCACTCTTACGGATCCATGATCTGACTCGCTCCAGCTTGTCGTCGCTGTCGGAGATACCCAGGGCATTTCTTACTGCCGTCAGATGAAGCAAATCGAGGAGAGAGCTAGCCTCATACCTTTTCCCTGCCGAGATTGACAGAAGGACCTTCAGGCCTTGACTTACTGGATCTTTTTCCGAAGCGGGACGTTCCGTTAGTTGGATTTTCAGTGGATGATCGCCTTGTTCAAGAACAGCGGAGACAAGTGGTGCATACAGCTCCAGAGAAGGAGCCACGATATGCACTTCCTCTGGCTTGAGATCTGGAATCTCAGTAAAAGCTCGGAGTAGCTCATCGCGCAGCGTTTCCATTTCGCGTCGCGGCCCGAAGCATGAATGCATCCTGATACTGATGTCATCATTCCCTATATCTTGCATAGAGGGCTCTCGTCGGGAACGGATATCATCCTGAAGACGATTCAGAAGAGTTCCCGTACCAGCGTTCTCATTAAAAGATGGCTCGGGCCAATTACTGTACTGAGGATCGAGTTTTCCTAGCAGCAGAAACGAGCCGATCGCATGGCGCCCCATGGAAACAAGCAGGGGATGAGCACCATCAATCGCTATCTGTTCCGGATCGGTTTCTACCGAGGGCAACGCCTTATTTTTATGCAGATCCCCGAGATAGTCCAATGAGGGAAGAATCACACGAACTGTCACCTCGCTACCCGCTTCATTGAGGAGGGAAAGAATCTCCACCAAGAGAGGGTCAACTGAGCCAGTCCCAAGGATTAATACCTCAGGGAAATCATTCTTGATTTTGGAAAGAGCTGCTTTGTCTTTTCGAAGAGAATCCAATTTCAGTATGGGATGGCCCTCTCTGATTTCATGATTCAGCTCATGCCAGAGCTTCCGTTGCCATGTTTCAGCTGCAGCGATGCTTACTGACTCCTTGCTCAACCTATAAATCTCATCCCGAGACCATGCCTCCATGATCCGTGGTCTGAAATGACCATATTGGTCGAATTGATCAGCAATTACTCCGGACATTGCAAAACGATCCCTCACTGAAGGATTTTTCATCCCTAGGGACTCCTCCTCGTAACGATGGATCTTTGAGAAGATCCGCCATTCAAGCAGCTCTTTAGACCAATTTTTCTGTGGATGATCTTGTTTGCCCATTACCAAACCGATGAAGTCCTGCGGCATCATCAGATCTATGCCCATACAGATTCCCAACCGGTCTGCTAATCGGATCTGCAAATTATCCTCAAAAGCCATTGAAGGAACAATGACGCGTACCGGAATTACTGAATCCAACGGTTTATCAAGATCGCTAGCTACGGCATCGATCAAACTCTCAAAAGTGGAATAGGGGATAACCTTCATAGTGTGAAATACTTGGCGTTACGTATTTCATTGTTAATCGAATTGATAGTTGATGAAAAGATCTTGATTAGAAAATCAGTATCGCCATCGAAAAAGATAGGGAGTGGCATCGCAAAAAGATTTTTCAATCCGGCCAACGCCTCACTGGGCAGAGCATGTCAGCCTCGTACCCCAACATGACAAGAGCCTCTTTCTGCTCTTTGGTGATACGGCTCTTCCACGAACAGAAAGCCTCATAGGACCAATCGCGCATCACACTGGCGTTGTCAGTGGTCAGGGTGAACTCCGATTCATTGATAAAAAGGCGGGGATGATAATAGAGGAGTGTTTCCGGCGGACCATCGTGAATATCGGGAAGAGCTTCCCCATAGTAACCTTCTTGCTCCATTTGCTCCTCCCACTCCATGTGGAGTTCCAGAATCTCCAGATAATAGTCATGCAACAGCCCGTGGACATAACGGTACAGGGACTCCATCGCCTCGTACGGCATAAAGGCGCTCCAGAGAAGAAACTGTCCCTCCTCATCCGGCAACCATGTCGCCCAGCGTTCCATCCATTCCAGGACATCGCGGGCATCGAGTGCTCGCTCAAAGGGCCAAAACACCTCCTCCATGATCTCGTCACTAGCCAAAGCCCTCATGAGGATGTAACAAGCCTCATCTGTAAAACGGCGCATATCACGGCCCGCTGGTTCCAGCAACTTGAGAAAATAGCAGCTGTAATAGTGCTCCTGATGCTCATGCCATGACCTTCCAGCAAGATCCCTCGCCATCGAGTTTGTCTGCTCCACAAGGTTGAAGATCCGTGCCCCCCAACGATGGATGATACGATCCGTCTCCAAGGAACTTCCGGCCAACGAGTGAGAGGGCTGGAGCCGAATGGGAGGATTTGCCTTCCAGAAGACCGGCCACTCCAACTCGCAAGACGTTTCCGGGGGAGCCGGCGAGGTCATTGTCAGGGGATAATCACTCAGAACTGATGATTCAGAGTTTCGGGAGGAAAAAGACATGCCAATTCGATATACTGTAGTCGCGTCAGGAAGTGTCCATGCGAACAAAAAGTGGATCATTCCGCTATACATGCAGCACTCTTCACGTCGGAGATCCGTTCTGATAACTCATGGTTATGCCCGAGACCGAATATGATTACCTAGAGCTGGCCCTTCCTGGTTTTTCCAAAGCTCGCCTCATTATCAAGGGTGCAGGTGATAGTATCCGGCACCTAGGCTTCAAAGGGAGCAAGTTTGATTTCTACCGATTCGCTAATCGCTTCCGCCTGGCCCATTCTTTTCGCGGGATGAATCTGGACGGCTTCAGTCCAGAGACCTCCGACGGCTATGCCTCCCTAACCCGTGTTCTCTTTGCATGGTCAGCCTTCGAAGGATACGCAGAACTTGCAAATGACCCTGCCCCTCCCTACCCCGCACTGTTTTCTTATCACCCGAAGCACCACATCAAGGACCTTGCTCGCGTATGCAGGGAACAGGATCCAGAGAACAGACTTGGTGTGTTTTTGAAGGAACATTCACAAAGCGGTTACCAGGTCTCCTTCCTGGAGAAATTTCAAAAGGGTCATGATCTCTCTGTTCTGACTCATGCTGCTTGTGTACGTCACATTTTTGTTCATGGGCGGCTCACGGCCCACCCAAATGGACTCCCAGCCCAAAACCTGACAACCATCTGCAACGCTTTAGCTCAATTCCTGATCGACTTCATGCGGGTCGATTTCGATCGCCGAGTACAGCTGGCGGATGCGATGAGTGGATTTGAGAATCTCTAGCCTATTACACTTCACAAATCCCTATGAGCAAAGAAGACGCTATCATCGAAGAAGCCACAGCACTACTGGATGGACGAGTTGGTCACGACGGTTCATGGCAGTTCTCAACCACATCTGATCAAAGGGAGGGCTTTGAGATGCTCCTGTCGCTAGCCAAGTCGGGTAATCAGGTTGCCCAATTGAAAGGCGGGAAATGCTACCTCGAGGGAAGCGGTACGTCGCCAAGTGAAAAAGATGCTGTCGAGTGGCTTGAGAGATCCGCTTTATCAGGTTTTGACGAGGCCATGATGGAACTGGGGCATTACTTCCTGAACCGATATGAGGAACATATAGAACGCACCGAGAAAACCTTGGCGCTTGCACATCATTGGATGAAAAAGGCAGCGGATCTTGGTAATCGCTACGCGGCCTCCAAGCTTGAGCAATGCACACCCGAGTACCAACGCGAATGTGAAAGGGAGTTTGCAGAAATCCTTGCCGCCGCCGAATCAGGAAATCCCAGCGCACAGAAGATGATACACTTCCATTACTTGAGTGGATACGGCGTCAAAAGGAGCGACGAGAAAGCCGCATTCTGGATAACCGAGTTTGAGAAAAACAAACCCGCCTTTATCGCAGAGCTCAAAAAGAAGGCAGACAACGGCGACCAAATGGCCGCCCTTGAACTCCATGTCCTGCAAACAGGTTCAGCCTTGGGTTGATCCTCAGCGACTTTAGTATCCACAGACACTGAAGCTAATTCGATCCGTCCTAGCGAGTCCGAGTCTTCTTCTTTTCCTCTAGCTCGTCGCGGAGTTTTTGTAGGGCCCCAGAGACCTCAAGTTGCTGAATTAGATCCCGCTGTGATTCGAGGAAATCCAAGATCCCGCGTATCACCACCTTGCTAAGAGACACCCCGGCAGTCGTCGCAACCTCCTGCAGACGATTCTTCTCATCCTCAGGAATGCGGATACTCATCATTTCTCCGCTGAGTTTGGGGGATTTGTAGTCCTCTTTGCTCAGGGGTCTTGCGGCTTGGAGAAAATCCCGAAGCCCCTTGATCACCGCATCGCTCAGGGTCACATCGGCATGATCCGCTATCCCCTGCATGGCGGTTTTTTCCGCCTCAGGGATGCGGATCGTCATCAGCTGGTCTCGTTTTTTAGGCATGGTCTTATCTCCGATGTTTATTTTTATTTGTCGGAAGAAGGCGCTTGAACTGGAGTAAACCCGTAATACATCACCCCATTCCAGCCGCAGTCATGGCGGAAGACTACAGCACCGGGAATAGTGACCTGAGCCGCAACTTCCTCCGTGATTATGGAGTTCCCATTGATGTCCTCCAGATGATCGATCAAGCGCTGGCTGACGTATCCACCGTTGTTGTCGAAGTTGGTGAACAGAAGTGATGGATCGGACTCATCAGCACCCTCTTCTGGGTCAATGAGGATCCCCGAGAAGGGGGAATAGATCTTTTCTACATTCTCACTGATTTCAATGATTGGGATAGCCATATTTGAGGTGAACTATTTCGTATTTTCGTAGTTTCTACGAATCCACTCATTCAGAGAGATGCGATCGTCGCCGCCCATACACTCGGGGTCATCAGGATTCATTTGTTTTTGATGCAGATTGCTATAGGCATTTTGAAGAAAGGCAACGATCTGCTCTTTAGGGATGAGCAGAGGTTCTAAAATGGTTAAGTCGCATTCCTCAAGAAGGTAAGCCCCATAAGAATCATCGCTGTCAAAATGCCCTTGCACTAGGGGCCAGACCGTTTCTGCATTCAGCTTGGAAAGGGGGTAAGCGTTATCACCAAAGAACATTGGTGGGCATTCTTGTGTGTGATAAAAACCGTAGGCACGGAACTGCTGGGTAGCCTGATCCTTTAAAAGAGAGATAGTCACTGATCCGTCATGGCTTTCCATCGTGAGGAGATCATCACTGGTAAAGTTCTTGATCCATTCCTTGAACCATGAAGGAACACCTTCTCCTTGGTAGTCGCTATCATCTTGGAAATGTTCCTCCCAGCTGTATCCAGGGTCTGGCGCACCACCAATGAAGCCATCATTCAGGTACAACACAATGGAAGTGAGTTCAGATTCACTCAGCTCAGCCAATGATTTTGGTTTTTCAAACATAGAAGTCGCAGGCGTTTGGCTTCGAAAATACTTCGTTTAGTCGACAGTGAGAACATCGCCTAGGTTACGTGCCTTGATAAACTTTGCGGGATTTGAAATGTGGTTTGCGAGTTCAGTAAAGTGAGCAATGCCGCATTTGATTTTAGCTTTTTCTTTTTCTCTGAGCTCGTCTGTAAAGAGGCTGCTTTTGGTTTCTACTACAAAGTATAGCTGCTCAGTTCCGTCTTTGAGCAGAAGAAGGGCCCAGTCTGGGTTATAGGATCCCAAGGGAGTGGGTACTTTGAACCAGGAAGGAAGCTTCGCATAAACCCTCACATCTTCGTTTTTTTCTAACTCCTCGGCAAAAGTTCTCTCTGTATCGGATTGGTATATGACCTGCTCGTAGACAGACTTCTCGGACTCTACCATTGACTTGAGGTACCCGGAGAGTTCCTCCGCTTGGAATAGGCTTTGGGCATAGATATCCGACTCTCCGAGGCGGTGGTATTTGATTCCATCTACAATGACTAGGCGCTTCGTTCGATTGATGACTTCAGAAGCAATCTCGATGAACTGCTGCGGATTACGTTTGAGGTCATTAAGGCGCTCACTCTCCTTCAAGATCCGGAAAATTGATTTTCTGGTTAGCTGGGTCTTGTCCTGAAGATCAGTCAGAACATCGGGAATCTCAATGTCGTCCTCATTCAGAGTCACAGTTGCCGAAGATCTCTGTTCTTCTGTATCGACCCCCGATCGGCCGATCAGGACCTCAGCCTTACGCCACTGGAGCCGTGTTTTGGTAATTGCGGGAGCGTCCTTTAGGGCTTCGATGCTTTTGCTGATGAGTGCTTCATTGTCGAACTCCACTCGGTAGGTCGTTTTCTGTTTGATCCGATCCCAAAGTGCTTTGAACACCTCACTGTCGAGGACCGCTTGTCTTGTTCGGACCGTCTTGCGTTCGTCGGCGTTTTTCACCTCAAGCCGTCCTGCAAGCTTACGAAGGATCTCTTTAATCTGATCGATCTGACCCGTAAAGGGCTCTGGAAGAGTGAATGTTCCCTCCCGGATACTCTCCCTCAGTTTATCCTGAACCTTACCCTGTTCATTGATCAGTCCCTCAGCCTTGAGAAGAGACCAGAGTTTCTCAGACCGCTCAAAGCCTAACGGAGCAGGATTGCCTTCAGCATTTCGTATCTCGATTCCAGCAAACTGATGCTTCTCTACGATTCCAAAGCGGATGCCTGTTTCGTCTTCGATCTCCTTCTGTAGTTTTTCGGCAAAGTCTTGGTAGCTCTCGTTGGCGATGACAGTAAGGGTATTGATCTCAAACCCCCGAATTCTTTCACCCTTCTGATTCACGCAGAGACGCAGCCCACGACCGATCGTCTGGCGCCTCTCTCGCTCACTTCCCATGTCCCGGAGGTTACAAATCTGAAAAACATTGGGGTTATCCCACCCCTCCTTAAGCGCAGAATGGGAAAAGATGAACTTAAGTTTGGTTGAGAAGCTCAGGAGCTTCTCTTTGTCCTTCATGATTAGGTTGTAGGCCCGTTCCGCATTATCCCTATTTGCCTGATTATTATCCTCGGTATTCGTCCATCCCCCACGCTTATCGATGGAGAAATATCCCTCATGGACAGCTTCAGGTTCCGTTGTGAGATCAACGTCTTTGAACAGCGACTGGTACTCGGGATTCCTAGCAAGACGCCGGTATTCTTCTTCAAAGATCTGAGCATAGATACCCTTCTGTGGATTTCCGTCAGCATCATAGATGCGATACTTATCGACCGAGTCGATGAAGAAGAGACTCAAAACCTTGATCCCTTGGGGGGCTAGCCTCAGCTCCTTCTCGAGGTGCTCCTTGATTGTCCTCTTGATCATCTCCCGTTGGACCGAGAGCACATCGACATCAGCATGGGCATCCCCCTCATTTAGGAAGGCTTCTCCTCCGGGGAATCGTAGTTCCATGGATTTTCTGCCTGGGGCTGCATTGATCGTGCCAATCTGATGATTCTTGTAAAGAGCTCGCCCCGTGGTTTCCTCCAGATTGTCACCATCTTGGACAATCACCTCTCGACGTTGCACTGAGGGCCCTGCCTGAAGATCGATTTCTACTTTCGCAGAAATCACCCCGCGCTTGTTGCTCACTGAGATGAGCTTCACATAGGGCTTGTTCTGTCCACCTTCGACGGATGCCGCCGCCACCTCGATCTGTTTTACAAGCTTCCGCTCATAGGCATCGACTGCATCCAGGCGATAAACCATATGGTGCTTGTCGGCATGAGTAGCCGAGTAACGGAGTGTGCAGAGAGGGTTCATCTCATCAAGAGCCTGCTTTCCCTTTCCATCCTTTCCTCCATCAACGCTCTGAGGCTCGTCGATAATGAGAACTGGATGCGTAGAACGAATAAGGTCGATTGGCTTATCACCACCGGTCTTTTCCGTATCTTTGTAGACGACTGCATGATCTTTTCTGACCAAGGACTGAATGGTCATAACCATGATTTGAATCGCCGAACTTGTTGCAAATGTCCTCACATGTCCCAGATTCCCTGAGTCATAGAGAAAGAAATTCACGGGAACTCCTGCAAAGAGGGAACGGAAGTGCTCCTCAGTAATCTGAAGAGATTTGTAAACGCCCTCTTTGATCGCCACGGAGGGGACTACAATTACGAACTTGGTGAACCCATAGCGCTTGTTCAGCTCATAGATTGTTCGGAGATAGACATAGGTCTTTCCTGTTCCGGTCTCCATCTCGACGCTAAAATCTCCCGAGTCCAGAGATGATGAGGGAGAGACCCCATTCCTGAGCTGGACCTCATGAAGATTCTTCTGGAGCTGATCATCCAGGAGCGTCAGACGATTTCCAATCCCGAGCTCATTTCCCATACCAGGGAGCTGCTCGCCTCCAGATGAGGAACGAGTCACGGTGAACTCCGATCGGCAGAGCTCCTGGCCTCGGAAAAGATCACAGACTGCCTCTATAGCCTGGTGCTGGTAGTCGAGATTTGGTTCGAAGTGAAGCTTCATATCCGTGCTCACAGACTACGAACGTTTGAGAGTCCGGCCTGGTCGAGAATGGCGGTGAGGTTGGTCTTGGCCACGTCATCGGCGAAGGCACTATCTCGGAAGACAATCGTGGTTTCTCCCGCAGGGTTGAGCTCCCTGTGCCAGGAGATGATGCCTTCTGAGAGTTTTTCTATATCTTGCTGAGGAATCTCCTTTGAAAGGCAGACAAAGAGAGATCCTGAACCGATGGCATGCAGTTCATGACCGCCTAGTTTCTTGGTCTCTATCGGGACCGTGAGGTCGAGGCCTAGTTTCAGAAGCAGCTCAAAGAGGATATCCTGCTCAGTGCGATCGGTCTTGAGATGATCGACTGAAGACTCAAGGCTCCCTTCCAAATTCTCACGATCTGGCTCCCACTCGCGAATGTTAGTGGATGCCAACTTTAAGATCTGGATACCTGTATCCCCCTTGAATAGGGGATTTTCTTCTTTGATTTTCTTCCCAGCGCGACGAAGCCGTTCTTTGGTTAGTTCAGCTATATTGCGCGGTTTTGCAAGTGCGTCGCAGAATTCTGATGCAATCGTTTGTTCACTCACAGAGGCGTCAAGGCTTTCCGGCAATTGAGCCAGCACATATCTGTAGTTAGTATTTGATGATGCATTGTATCCCATTACAGCCTGTCCTGTAGTTCCCGAGCCACCAAAGAGATCCATTACAATGCCGTCCATTTGCTCTTCGCCAAATACTATCTGGATTAACCTTGAATTAGTGCAGTTGGCTTAGGATTACTGAACGCTTTATCCCCAAGAAGATCTTTAACCTCAATAGTAGCTTTTTTATTTCCGTCTATATCATCCCAAAGCGGCGAGGGCCTCTTTGTCCTCCCCTCTAGATAAAACTTTACATACGGCTGCCACCTATTAACGCCATCACGCTCTATTTGCTTCCAAACAATTAAATCAGATTCAATACTTTCTTTATATTTATCTGGCCCGAACCTCCACCGGCTTTCGTAGCCCCCCGGACCGATCGGAATTACCTCAGTTCCATCAGGTGCTTTGATTGGAAAAAACATGGATGGCCTATCCTCCCTGCGATCCGCATTGCCAGTTTTCCGAAGTTGAAGCACTGAGAACTTTCCTTTTGAGTCTTCACCTTGAAATCTTTTCTCATCTTGTTCATCTAAAGGAATTCCATGCAACTGCGTGTCAGGATCTCGTGCATAGCACAGGACATAATCAAAAGATTGCCCTAATCCACCGCTATCTTGACCTGTAGTTGTACCTGTAGCTCTTACAACGCATCCAAGAAAGCACTCTTCACCAAATATCTCATCAAGAATCACTGATAGATTTTTTAGTTCGGAATTGTCGATACTGACGCATAGAACTCCATTTGCCGAGAGCAAGTTCCTGGCTAACTTTAGCCTCGGATACATCATATTTAACCACGCAGTATGATATCTTCCTGATGCTTCTGAAT
>Ga0114964_10001447_pt1 | contig 17281 bp, 13 predicted proteins | sample C_131016_MF_Meta_FD_92638 | JGI IMG/M metagenome (GOLD analysis project Ga0114964, IMG submission 92638) | Freshwater microbial communities from Lake Croche, Canada to study carbon cycling - C_131016_MF_MetaG | ecosystem: Environmental > Aquatic > Freshwater > Lake | place: Lake Croche, Canada... | reverse complement strand
GCCTGACATCTACCTCTCACACAACGAGATGCGGGCGGTTCTTCACAAAGACCGCGTCAAGGTCAAAATCATCCGCACCGATGGCAAAGGCCGTCCTGAGGGCCGTGTCACTGAAATCATCGAGCGACCCCTCTATCCCCTCATTGGTCGACTCCTACAAGAAAACGGTGTCTGGCTCGTGGCGCCCGAAGACAAGCGTTACGGCCAAGATGTGATCATCCCCAAAGGGGCCACGGGCGCGGCCAACGTGGGCCAAGTGGTGGTGGTGGAACTCACCGAACCCCCCAGTCTTTATGGTCAACCGGTGGGACGCATCAAAGAGGTCTTGGGCGAGGTCGATGATCCTGGAATGGAGATTGAAATTGCGGTTCGCAAATTCAGCGTCCCCCATGAGTTCTCACCCGAGTGCTTGAAGCTTGTCAAAACCTTGCCCGACAAAGTTCGCCCTGAAGACACCCTGGAGCGCATCGATTTGACCGATCTGGGATTTGTGACGATCGACGGAGAGGACGCCAGAGATTTCGATGATGCGGTGTATTGTGAGCCGGCCAAAGTGGGCCGTAAAAAAGGCTGGCGCTTGCTGGTGGCCATTGCCGATGTGAGCCATTACGTACAAACCGGCTCGGCCGTGGATGTCGATGCCTATGACCGGGCCACGAGCGTTTACTTTCCCCGCCGAGTGATCCCCATGCTGCCGGAGAAGCTCTCCAACGGGCTGTGTTCGTTGAACCCACACCTGGACCGATTGTGCATGGTGTGTGACATGCTGATCACCACCGAGGGCGAGGTCTACGCTTACCAGTTTTACCCTGCTGTCATGCACAGCAAAGCGCGCATGACTTACACGGCGGTGGCGGCAATTTTGGCCAACACCCGTGGACCCCAAGCCTTGGCCCAAGGCGAGGTGGTGCCGCATTTGATCAATTTGCACGATGTCTATTTGGCGCTCTTGAAGGCCCGCCAAGTGCGTGGTGCGGTGGACTTTGAAACCACCGAGACGCAAATTGTGTGTGACGAAAACGGTCGCATTGAAAAAATCATTCCCCGCGTCAGAAATGAAGCCCACCGATTGATCGAAGAAGCGATGCTCGCGGCCAATTTTTGCAGTGCAGACTTTATTTTGGGCAGCAAAAACCCAGGCCTCTTTCGCGTGCACGAGGGACCCACGCCAGAAAAACGCGAGTTGCTCAAAAACTACCTCAAAGCGGTGGGCGTGGGACTCACCATCAGCGAGGATCCCAAGCCTGGCGAGTACCAAGCCATCGCCAAGGCGACCCAAGAACGACCCGATGCGCAGCAAATTCACAGCATGCTCTTGCGCTCGATGCAGCAAGCCATCTACACCCCCATCAATAGCGGGCATTTTGGCTTGGCCTTTGAGGCCTACACCCACTTCACGAGCCCCATTCGGCGCTACCCTGATTTGCTCGTGCACCGTGTGATCAAGGCCATCTTGGCCAAAGAGCGCTACCAGTTGCCCGTCCTCCCAACGCCAGGCGAGTCGCATGCTCGGCTTGCCAGGCGCATGGCCAGCAAACCCCTCAGCACGGGCAAGAAGCCTGCTGAGTCGCAAGACCAGTTGAGCCCCGAGGTGTTGGCCTGGCAGGCCGCGGGCCTGCATTGCTCGGCCAATGAGCGTCGCGCCGATGAGGCGTCCAGAGATGTCGAGGCCTGGCTCAAGTGCAAATTCATGCGCGAGCACCTTGGCGAGGAATACAGCGGTGTCGTGACCGCGGCCATGGGCTTTGGCATCTTTGTGACCTTGGACAACCTCTATGTCGAGGGCATGGTCCACATCACCGAGCTCGGTGGCGAGTACTTCCGCTTTGACGAGGCGCGCCAAGAGTTGCGTGGCGAGAGAACCGGTATTCGCTATGCCATTGGCACGAGAGTGCAAGTGCAGGTGAGCCGCGTCGATCTCGATGGCCGCAAAATTGACTTCAGGCTCGTGCGTGACGACATCGAGAAAGCACGCTCTGCCAAAGAACCACCAGCGTCCAAAAACGCACGCAAAAAAATGGATGCCCATCGGGCTCAGTTGCCCCCTGTGAAGGGGCCTCAAACACCCATGGGTGGCACTGGGATGGACGCCAAGCGCTTTGCCAATTCGGGCAAACCAGGCAAAGCCAGTGGCAAGAAAGCACCGCGCGGGCTCACCTCAGGCTCGGTGACGGGCGCAGGAGCGGGCATGGGTGCTCGCACTGAGTTTGCGCGCTCACCCTTGGAGGTGCTCAAAGGGGCCGTTAAAAAAGCGGTCGCCAAAAAGAAAGCCAAAAAAAGCAAACGTTGATCAAACCTTGATCAAACCTTGATCAACCGTTGAGGAAACCCAAGCCTTCGTGCTGGGCCTGCCGTTGACATCGTGGCGAGTTGGCGCTCAGCGCAATGCCAGCTCAGGCCACTGGTCTGGCGTGACCTCTTCGTCCACCATGCCCGCGATCAGTTGTGCGCTGGCGCAGCCCAATGCCCAGCCGCTCGAGCCATGTCCTGCGTTGAGCCAGACCCCCTTCACAGGGCTTTCGCAAATCAAAGGGGAGCCTTTGGCCAGCATGGGCCTGGCCCCTTTCCACACTTGGACTTGTTGGCTCCAATCGCTGGCTTTGGGGAACCAATCTTCCAGCACTTTGTAGAGGGTCTTGATCGCTTTGGGGTGGTGCTCCTTGGCCGAGCCCCCCAACTCCATCATGCCCGCCACGCGCACACGGTTGCCTTGGCGAGTGATGGTCACCTTGTACTTGTCATCCATCAAACCACACCGGGGCGCGTCCAGTGGCTCTTTGATCATGGCGGTCAAGGAGTAGCCGTGGATGGGCATGATGCCGGTTTTGAGGTCAAACGATTTCAAGATCGACTCGGTCATGGTGCCCGCACACACCACCGTGGCATCAAAGCTCAACACCTCTGGGCCACAAACAACTCGACGCGGTTGTTGGGGGTCCAAGGGCTGCACGTCGGCTTTGAAGCGAAACTCAACGCCGAGCTTTTCAGCCTCGTCCCGGATGGCCATGGCAAACTGCCGGCAATTGGCCACCTGGTCTTGGGGCAAGTGGATGGCACCCGCGAGCGAAGTGGAGCTCTCCAGGGCCGGTTCTTTCTCCATCAACTCCTGAGCACTCAGCAGTTGGTAGGGGATGGATTGCGAGCTCAAATAAGGCAGGGCCAAGAGCGCTTGCTCCCAGGCCTTGGCGTCTCGGTAGATGAGGTTGTAGCCCAACAGTTGCTCGTAGTCGAGCCGAAAGAGGTTGGAGAGCTCTTTCATGCGGGCTTGGCTCATCAACGCCAGCCGCTGCAAGGCGCTGCGATGTATCCAATAATTCTCGGCTTTGGAGGCCTTCCAGCACTTGGCGAGCCATTGGAGCTCCGTCATGTTGGGAAAATGCATCAAAAAACTGGTGTGTTTGGAAAAACATTCCTTGAGCAGCCTGGCTGGCATTGACGGGCTGGCCCATGGGGTCACATAGCCCGGCGAAATCACCCCCGCGTTGGCGAAACTGGTCTCTTCGGCGCAGGTCTGGTTTTTCTCAAACACCGTGACTTGGTGGCCCCTCAAGGCCAATTCAAAGGCGGTGGTGACACCGATGATCCCGGCACCAATGACGGCGATGCGTTTGTGCGTCATGGCCGATGGACCCAAGACCCGGCCCGCACAGCCAGTGGCCGGCAAGTCTGAGAAGCGTGGAATTGAGGGCGGGGGTGGCAGGGATGGGTCAAGGAGATCAAGGTGCTTGGCGGCGTTGAGGGGTGTGAAACAGGGGTTGGCGGAGGGGAGGTGGGAGAGGAAAGTGCTAGGGCTTGGGTGGGTCTTGGATGGATCTTTTGCCAAGATTGTGCTACAATTCTTGGGCTCAGACATAGGCCAATGCTTGTGTCTGGGTCAATCTCAAACCATCTCATCCAAGGTGTCAAGGTTCACACAGAGCTTACTCTAATTTTGGGGTCAGCGAAGGACTTTGATTTCGAGGTGGATTTTAGTCCCAACCTTTTAGGAAAAAAACCATGTCAGTCTCTATGCGCGAAATGTTGGAAGCGGGTGTTCACTTCGGACACCAAACTCGCTTTTGGAATCCCAAAATGGCCCCCTTCATCTTTGGCCATCGCAACAAAATTCACATCATCAATTTGGAAAAAACTCAGCCCATGTTCGAAGAGGCTGTGAAGTTTGCACGTCAATTGTCTGCCAACCGTGGCACGATTTTGATGGTCGGCACCAAGCGCCAAGCGCGCGAGATCGTGGCCACCGAGGCGCGTCGTGCGGGCGTGCCCTTTGTCGAGCAACGTTGGTTGGGCGGCATGCTCACCAATTTCAAAACCGTCAAATCCTCCATCAAGCGTTTGAAGGAAATGAAAGTCCAGCAAGAAGCCGGACTTGACGCGATGAGCAAAAAAGAACAATTGACCTTCACCCGCGAGATCGAAAAGTTGGAGAAAGACATCGGCGGCATCCAAGACATGGCCACGTTGCCCGATGCGATTTTCATCATCGATGTGGGTTACCACAAAATTGCGGTGGCCGAAGCCAAAAAACTGGGCATCCCCATGATCGGTGTGGTCGACTCCAATCACTCACCCGAAGGCATCGATTTTGTGATTCCTGGCAACGATGACTCCTCCAAAGCGGTGACGCTTTACGCCCGAGCCATGGCCGACGCGATCCTTGAAGGCCGCGCCAATGCGGTCAACGATGTCGTCAAAGCCATCGCCGAAGCCAGCGACGAGCACGCGCACGACGAGCACGACGCCGCACCTGCCGCTTGAGCGGGCGCAACCCCAGGTGTTGATCAAGGCTTGATCAACACTGCACAAGGCCCATGGCGTCTTGTGCCCGACCACAGGGGGCTCCGCGTAGCCCCTTTTTAGCGAGCGACCACTGCGTGATGCCACTTCAGAGGGGTCACCAAATTGAAAAAATAGATCGATACGATCCAAACCACAAACGGAGTAAAGAAAACATGGCAACAATCACAGCAAGCATGGTGGCCGAACTCAGAGCCAAAACCGATGCGCCCATGATGGAGTGCAAAAAAGCCCTGACCGAGTCCGACGGCGACATGGTCAAGGCCGAAGAGATTTTGCGCGTCAAACTCGGCTCCAAAGCCGGCAAAGCGGCCTCTCGCGTGACGGCCGAAGGCGTGGTGTTTGCCCACATGCATGGACAAACCGGTGCCTTGATTGAGGTCAATTGCGAGACCGATTTCGTGACGAAAAACGACAGCTTCTTGGCCTTGGCCAAGGGGGCTGCCGAGTTGCTCGCCACGCACAAGCCCGAGAGCTTGGAGGCCCTCGCCATGCTGGCCTACACCCAAGACGGTTTTGGCCCCACCTTGGAAGATGTCAGAAAAGGCCTCATTGGCAAGATCGGCGAGAACATGAGCTTTCGCCGCTTCAAAATCATCTCTGGTGCGAACCAGGTGACGTCGTATTTGCACGGCACCCGCATTGGCGTGCTGGTTGAATACACCGGCCAAGAGGCCCCCGCGCGCGACGTGGCCATGCATGTGGCCGCGATGAAGCCCGTGGCTTTGACCTCGGCCGAGGTGCCTGCTGAATTGATCGAGCGCGAAAAATCGGTGGCTGCGGCCAAGGCTGCCGAGTCCGGCAAGCCCGCTGAGATTGTGCAAAAAATGATCGAAGGCTCTGTGCAAAAGTATTTGAAAGAGGTCTCCCTCTTTGATCAGACCTTCGTTAAAAACGACAAACAAACGGTCGAGCAAATGCTCAAAGCGGCCAATACCCAGGTCAAATCATTCACCTTGTATGTGGTGGGTGAGGGCATTGAGAAAAAGGTCGATGACTTTGCCGCCGAGGTGGCTGCCCAAGTCGCGGCGGCCAAACAAGCTCACTGAATCGTGCATCAACAACAAGGGGACTGAAGGTCCCCTTTTTTGTAGGTCTGGCCCAAGGGGCCAGAGGCTGAGAAATGACGGCCTTGCCAACCTTGCTACACTCTGAACCCATCACCCCAAAGGAGCACTCCCCCATGTCCACCCTGAAGCCCGCTCATCAACGTATTTTGCTCAAGTTGTCCGGCGAGGCTTTGATGGGGGACGATGCTTTTGGCATCAACCGTGCCACCATCGTGCGCATCGTGCAAGAAATTGCCGAGGTGACTCGCTTGGGCGTAGAGGTGGCTGTGGTGATCGGTGGGGGCAATATCTTTCGGGGTGTGGCCGGCGGGGCTGTGGGCATGGACCGCGCCACCGCTGACTACATGGGCATGCTCGCCACTGTCATGAATGCGCTCGCTTTGGCCGACACCATGAACAAGGCGGGACTCACGGCACGGGTGATGTCGGCCATTGGCATTGAGCAAGTGGTCGAGCCCTATGTGCGACCCAAAGCCTTGCAGTACCTCGAAGAGGGCAAGGTGGTGGTGTTTGCCGCGGGCACGGGCAACCCGTTTTTCACGACCGACACCGCGGCCGCTTTGAGGGGGGCTGAGATTGGTGCCGAATTGGTCTTGAAGGCCACCAAGGTCGATGGGGTTTACTCGGCAGACCCGAAAAAAGACCCCCATGCCACGCTCTACCATAAAATCAGTTTTGACGAGGCAATTCAAAAGAACCTGGGCATCATGGATGCCACGGCGTTTGCTTTGTGTCGTGATCAAAAGTTGCCCGTCAAGGTGTTCTCCATCATCAAAAATGGGGCTCTCAAACGAGTCGTCATGGGCGAAGATGAGGGCACCTTGGTGTATGCTTGACGCTGAATGTGCACGTTTGCCGTGTGCTTGAATGAACTGGGGTCGATGACGACCTCTCGCCGTGGTGCTCACGGCCGATTCAATGCGCTCAAACAAAGGGGGGCCCCTGCACTGCGTTCAACGTTGCATTCAATGTTGCAACCATCAACATCAACCCAAGAACAAGCCCGCGTGGGGTTTGTTCACCGCTAGAAGAGGATCCGATTCATCATGAGTAGCATTGCCGAGATCAAAACCCAAACCGAAACCAAAATGACCCAGTCCTTGGCGGCCTTGGGCCAGGCACTGAGCAAAATCCGAACCGGACGCGCCAACCCTGGACTCTTGGACGCTGTCATGGTGGATTATTACGGCAACCCCACTCCCATTGGTCAAGTGGCCAATGTGGCCTTGCTCGATGCCCGCACCATCAGCGTGCAGCCTTGGGAGAAGGGCATGGGCGCCAAAATCGAAAAAGCCATTCGTGACAGTGACTTGGGGTTGAACCCCGCGAGCATGGGGGACTTGATCCGCGTGCCCATGCCCGCCATGAGCGAGGAGCGCCGTCGCGAGATGACCAAAGTCGTGCGCACCGATGGCGAAGGCGCCAAAGTGGCGGTGCGCAATCTTCGCCGAGATGCCAATGAGCACATCAAAAAACTCGTCAAGGACAAATTGGCCAGCGAGGATGATCAAAAACGCGCCGAGGGCGAGATTCAAAAAATCACCGACAAGTTCATCGTGGAGGTCGACAAGTTGGTGGCGGCCAAAGAGCAAGAGATTTTGGCGGTTTGATTTCTGGGTCCCTGTGTTCATGCTGGCACGCTTCAATGACCCCAGGCTTGTGAGTCAGATGCCTTGGCTTGACTGTCATTGCGGGATGTGCGCTTGATGCTCAAGGCCCGCATCATCACCGCTGTGGCGCTGCTCCTTCTCTTTATTCCGGCGCTGCTGAACCCCGTGCATGAGCACTGGTGGTCCCTCACCTTGGTGCTGATGGTCTTGGCCGCTTGGGAGTGGGGCCGTGCGGTGCAAGCACCTGCCAGGTCGCCCTCGCTCACCCACGAACCAGCAGCCCCGAGCGCCGTGCCTTCATCGCCCTTGCCTTTGCCGATGCCTTTACCCAGCGTCACAGAGACCGACTCCCAAGCTCACTTGGGCTACGCCCTGGGCGCGGCCACGGCCTTGGTGGGGTGGGGGATTTGGCAGCAGTTGGGCTTTGCCGCGTTTCCCCCAGCCGCGTCTGGGATCCTGGGCGCGCTGTGGCTTTATTTTTTTTCCTTTTTGTTTTGGGGGGGTGCCGTGCGATGGGCCCGCGTGCCACTGGGCCTGAAGGCTCTAGGGGGCTGGTGTGTGCTGGTGGGCACGTGGTGGTCGATTGCCGTGGCCAAAGAGGTGGGCAGTGGTTTTTTGCTCTCGGTGCTGTGTGTGGTGTGGGTGGCCGATGTGGCGGCCTATTTCGGTGGCAAAGCCTTTGGCCGGCACAAACTCGCCCCTGTTCTCTCACCGGGCAAGACCTGGGAGGGGGTTGCCTCAGGGCTCTTGGGGGTTTACCTCCTGGCCTACGCATGGTTGAATTGCGCCGTGTTTCAAGCGCTCGGCGCTGACAGTGTGTTTGCGTTGCTCTCAAGCCAAGGTCTTGGGGTGAGCGCGTTGGGCTTGGCCGTTTTGGTCATGTTCAGTGTCATGGGCGACTTGTTCGAATCCATGGTCAAGAGGAGCGCCGGCATCAAAGACAGCTCTCACCTGTTGCCTGGGCACGGGGGTGTCTTGGACCGGGTGGACGCTTTGCTGCCCACCTTGCCATTGGCCGTGACGATGCTCACCTGGTGTCGATGAGGTGTGCAAGGGTGAGAGGAACATGCATCCCCAGACCTGGCCTTGGTGAGGATGAGCGCTCGATTCAGGAGCCGTCCCGATCTCGGGGGAGAGCGGGGAAAGCGGGAAAAAACGGGGAAAGCGGGAAAATTTTTTCATGGGCCCTGAGCCCACACTATCTTTAGCCATCAAGCATTGAGCGATGAAACAAAACATAACGATCCTCGGCAGCACCGGCTCCATTGGCAAAAACACCTTGGATGTGGTGGCCAGACACCCTGAGCGCTTTGCCGTGTTTGCCCTGAGCGCCAACCACAACGAGACACTCCTCTTGTCTCAGTGCCAGGCGTTTGAGCCCGAGTTCGCGGTCTTGATGGATCGGGACCAAGCCCAAAGCTTGCAGAGGAGCTTGAAAGCGTTGGCGCTGCGCACCCAGGTGCTGTGTGGCCCCGAGGCCTTGGACCAAGTGGCCTCAGACCCCAGCGTCGATGTGGTGATGGCGGCCATTGTCGGGGCCGCGGGTTTGTCGTCTTGCATGGCCGCTGCCCTGAGCGGCAAGCGACTCTTGTTGGCCAACAAGGAGGCCTTGGTGGTGGGGGCCCAAGTGTTCATGGCGGCGGTGGAGCAAGGCGGGGCCACCTTGTTGCCCATCGATAGCGAACACTCTGCAGTGTTTCAATCCCTGCCGCACGACAGGCTGGCTTGGCCCAGGAGTGTTGCCAAAATCATTTTGACCGCTTCGGGTGGCCCATTTCGAGCCAGGGCGCCCGAGACCTTGCACCACGTGACGATTGAAGAGGCCTGTGCCCATCCGACGTGGGTGATGGGGAGAAAAATCTCTGTCGACTCGGCCACCATGATGAACAAGGCCTTGGAGGTGATTGAGGCGCACTATTTGTTTGGTCTCGAGCCCGACAAGCTCGAAGTGGTGATCCACCCGCAAAGTGTGATTCACTCCATGGTGGAGTATGTCGACGCCTCCGTGATTGCTCAACTGGGCACCCCGGACATGCGGGTGCCCATCGCCTATGGCCTCAGTTGGCCTGAGCGCATCGCCTCGGGTGCCAAGGCATTGGACTTTGCGACGTTGTCGAACTTGAGTTTTGAGTCGATTGCCTCGGGCGAGCACCCCAGGCGCTATCCGGGACTGGCACTGGCGTGGCAGGTGCTCAAGGCCCCCAGTGGCAGCACGGCCGTCCTCAACGCGGCCAATGAAGTGGGGGTGCAAGCGTTTTTGATGGGTGAGATTGGGTTTCATCACATCCACCGCGTCAACAGCGAGACCTTGGCCGCCTTTGCGCCCCAAGCCGCCAAAACCCTGGAAGACTTGATCGAGATTGATGATGAAGCGCGGCGCGTGGCCCAGGCGCTAGTGGCGCGGTTGTGACGCCATGAACGCCACTTCATCGCTTTTTGTTGGGCGGCCTTCACCCCTGGCCGTCTGGCCTCTTTAATTCACCCTCACCGAGTACACCATGCACAGTTTGTTGGCCTTTTTGTTGGCACTTGGAATTTTGGTGGCCGTGCACGAGTACGGTCACTACAAGGTGGCGGTCTTGTGCGGGGTGAGGGTGCTGCGCTTTTCCTTGGGCTTTGGCCCGGTGCTCTACCGTCGTCCCTTCGGTCCTGCCTTTGCCCCTGCCCCAGTGTTGGCGCCAACGGCGGGGGGCGCTGAAGACGTGCGACCCTTTGCTCAGGTGCAAAGAAGCGAGTTTGTGCTGAGCTTGATTCCCTTGGGGGGCTATGTCACGTTTTGGGATGAGGCGCAGGTGAAAGAGCAAGGTATTTTGCAGCCCTTGAGTGAAGCCGCTCGCGCCTGTTTGTTCGAGTCGCAAAGTTTGCTCAAGAGAAGCGCCATAGTGCTGGCGGGTCCATTGGCCAATTTGCTCCTGTGCGTGCTGCTCACCTGGATGATGTACCTCTGGGGTGTCGAGCAAGATGCCCCGGTGCTCGCCAGCCCCGTGGCAGGTTCCGTGGCTGAGCGTTGGGGCTTTGCGGCGGGCTCGCGCGTGCTCTCCTATGGGCTCAAGGGGCAAGAGCCGACCCAGGCGCAAAGTTTGCAAGACTTTGAGCGCTTTGTGCAGATGGCGATGGACAGTCAACAAGATGCCCAGGTGTGGGTCCAAACGTCCACCGCCTCCACCGGCTCGAGCGTGACTCGCCGCCTGGAGTTGCCCTTGTCCACCCAAGAGCAAACCTTGACATGGGATGCCTTGGGGCTTCAAGGTCCCTACCGAGCACCCATCATTGGGTCGGTGGGGGAGGGCAGCGCGGGCGCATTGGCGGGCTTGAAGCGGCACGACCGGGTGCTGAGCGTGGAGGGCTTGCCCGTGGCCGATGCGGCCGATTTGCGAGACCGCATTGCGCGCTCGTTGCACGATGGCCAGATCCAAGCCATGCATTGGCGCATTGAGCGTGAGGCAGCGCCCCAGTCGCCATGGGAGTCCAACACCACTCGGCAACTCCAGCGTGATGGCTCGGTAGCAGGCCAGGGAGAAGGCCAGGGAGAAGGCAGGACAGAAGGCCAGTTAGAAGGCCCAGGAGACGCAGCGCGCCCACGAGATGGGCAGCCCAAGGCGGACGCCAACGTGGACCCCCGCATGGAGTTGCTCGATTTGGTCGTGCTCGCGGCCAAGCACGAGGAGCGCCCGGGTGTGGTGACTGCGCGCGTGGGGATTTACCTGGGGGGGCCAGCTGAGCGTTTGACGGTGCGCTACGACCCATGGATCGCCTTGCAACGCGCCTTCTCCACCACGGGGGCTTGGATTTGGCAAACCCTCCAAGCGCTCGGTCAACTCTTTGGATCGTCCAAGGGGTGGTCGGATTTGGGCGGGCCGTTGACCTTGGCCAAGTACGCGGGAGAGTCTGCCGGCCTTGGCGTGGCGGCATTTTTGGCGTATTTGGGATTGGTGAGTGTGAATTTGGGGGTCTTCAATTTACTGCCCATTCCCGTGCTCGACGGTGGGCATCTGTTGTCCTATGCCTGGCAGGCCCTCACCGGGCGGGCCATCAAGGCAAGCGTGTGGAGCAGTATCCAGCGCGTGGGGCTCGTGCTGCTGCTGCTGTTGACCCTGTTGGCCTTGAGAAACGACATCGCCCGTTGGTTGGCGGGGTGAATGCAGTTGGAGCCCCTGCGCGTGGTGCATGAACGGCACTTCAATGGCACCTGAGCGGCTCCTGAACGCTTTTGGGCCCGCTTCATGATCTTCAATTGATTTTTGACTTGAACGCTTTGCGCCCTTGCATGTCCTTTATACTTGCATGGCCTCATCATCGCTAAAATTCAACACGTCTCAAACCCACTCCTCGATCATGCCATTACTTTTTTCGCGTTTTTGTGCTTTCTTGATCGTGATCCTTTGTGGGTTGGTGTGGAGTTCGGTGTCGGTGCACGCGGCCGAGCCCTTTGTCATGACCGACATCCGAGTCGAAGGCCTGCAACGGGTCGAGCCTGGAACTGTTTTTGCCTCCTTGCCCTTCAAAGTGGGCGAGACGTACTCTGACGAAAAAGGCACGGCGGCCATTCGTTCACTCTTTTCTTTGGGGCTCTTCAAGGACGTTCGCCTCGAGACCCAGCAAACGGTGGTGCTGGTGATCGTGGAGGAGCGCCCCATCATCTCCACTGTGGAGTTCATTGGCACCAAAGAATTTGACAAAGACACCCTCAAAAAAGCCCTGCGTGAAATCGGCCTGGCCGATGGGCGTCCCTTTGACAAGGCCTTGGCCGACCGTGCCGAGCAAGAGCTCAAACGCCAGTACATCAACAAAAGTCTGTATGGCGCAGAAATCACCACCACCATCACCCCCATTGATCGAAACCGCGTCAATTTGACTTTCAGCGTGGTCGAGGGCGATGTGGCCAAGATCAAAGAAATTCGCTTGCAGGGAAACCATTTTTTCAGCGAATCGGATTTGAGAAAACAGCTCGACTTGAACACCGGCAATTGGCTGTCTTGGTACACCAAGTCCGACCGCTATTCGCGCACCAAGCTCAATGCCGACTTGGAAACCTTGAAGTCCTTTTATCTCTCTCGGGGGTTTTTGGAGTTTCGCGTTGACTCGACCCAGGTGTCGATTTCACCGGATCGGCAAAGCATCGTGATCACCGTCAACGTCACCGAAGGCGACCGCTTTGTCGTGTCTGGCATCGAACTCGATGGCTATTACCTCGGGCGAGACGATGAGTTCAAAGCCTTGGTGAGCGTGAAGGCCGGACAGACCTACAACGCCAACGATGTCAGTCAAACCGTCAAAGCGTTCACCGATTATTTTGGCAATTTTGGATTCGCCTTCGCCCGTGTGGAGCCGCGCACCGAGATCGATCGCACCACCAACCAAGTCAAGCTCGTCCTTCAAGCCGACCCGGCCCGCCGTGCCTATGTGCGTCGCATCAACTTGGCGGGCAACTCCCGCACCAGAGACGAGATCATTCGCCGAGAATTCAGGCAAATGGAGTCGGCTTGGTACGATGGGGATCGCATCCGACTCTCGCGCGACCGGGTCGAACGCTTGGGCTATTTCAAGGACGTCTCCATCGACACCCAAGACGTGCCAGGCTCCCAAGACCAAGTGGATTTGTTGGTGACCGTGGTGGAAAAACCCACCGGATCCTTGCAGTTGGGGGCTGGTTTTTCATCTTACGAAAAGCTCTTCATCACCTTTGGCATCACCCAAGACAATATCTTTGGCAGCGGTAACTTTTTGGGCACGCAAGTCAGCACCAGCAAGTTCAACCAAGTCTTCACCATCAACACCACCAACCCGTATTTCACCGAGGATGGTATTTCCAGAACCTTTGAGTTCTCCCACCGCTCACAGCGCCCCTACAACGACGAGGCCGGCAACTACCGCATGGTGACTTCGGGGCTGGGCATGCGCTTTGGCGTTCCCATCACGGAGCTCGACCGGGTGGTGGCAGGCGTCACGGCCGAGCAAACCACCATCGTGCCGGGCACCAGCATCCCGGCGGCTTATCTGGATTACGCCAACCATTTTGGCTTCACCACCACCTCGTTTCCGTTGAATTTGGGGTGGATTCGCGACTCCAGAGACAGCGTGATGGCCCCCACCCGGGGTGTCTTTGCCCGGGCCTATTCAGACTTTTCGGTGAGTGGTGCGACGCGCTACGTGCGCGCGGGCTCGCAGTACCAGTACTACATCCCCTTGTCCAAGCAGTACAGCATTGCCTTGAATGGCGAGGTGGGGCTCGGGCGAGGTCTGCAAGGCCAGCCGTTTCCCATCTTCAAAGACTACTACGTCGGCGGCTTGGGCTCGGTGCGTGGCTTTGACCAGGGCTCTTTGGGCCCACGCGACATCACCGGCTTGGTGGTGGGGGGGGCTAAAAAAGTGGTGGGCAATGCCGAGTTTTATTTGCCCTTCCCAGGAGCTGGCAACGACAAATCCCTGCGACTTTATGGTTTTTATGACATTGGCAATGTGTTTGGTGAGTTTGAACCCATCAAGCTCTCCAGTCTGAGGAGCTCCTACGGCATGGGGATCAGCTGGGTCTCACCGATGGGTCCTTTGCGATTTGCCATTGCCAACCCCGTTCACACCCTGGCTGGAGATAGAATCCAGAAATTGCAATTTCAAATTGGGACATCGTTTTAATGAACACTATTTTGCGCCACACGTTTTTATCCTGGGTCCTCCTTGGGGCCGCCCTTGGCGCCCATGCGCAAGAGTTTCGCGTGGGTTATGTCAACACCGACCGAATTTTTCGCGAGGCCAACACCGCCAAAGCCGCCCAGTCCAAGCTCGAGCAAGAGTTCTCCAAGCGTGAAAAAGACTTGGTGGACATGGGCAACAATCTAAAGACGGCCTCGGAAAAGCTCGACCGCGATGCCCCCACCCTGCCCGAATCTCAGCGCTTGGCCCGTCAAAAAGCGGTGATTGAACAAGACCGCGACTTCCAAAGAAAACGCCGCGAATTCCAAGAGGACTTGAACACCCGCAAAAACGAAGAGTTCCAGCAAGTGCTGGAAAAAGCCAACCGCGTCGTGCGCCAAGTTGCCGAGGGTGAAAAATACGACCTCGTGCTCCAAGAAGCGGTCTACATCAGCCCCAAGCATGACATCACCGACAAGGTGATCAAAGCCATCAACGCCAATGCCGGCAATCAAAGCCCCGCCTTTGGCAATACCAATGGCCAAGGCTTGTCGCCCGCCCCAGGTCCTGGACCCAGCAACAAATAAGCCCTTCGTGCAGGCCAGGCTCGCCGATATTGTTCATGCCTTGGGGGGCCTCCTTCAAGGGCCTGGTGACTTGGTTGTCAATCGCATCAGCCCTTTGGCACTGGCGCAGTCGGACGCGATCAGTTTTTTAAGCCACACGCGCTACGCCCATGAGCTTGAAACGACCCAAGCCGGCGTGGTCATTGTCTCGCCGGAATCGGCCGCCCAAGTCAAGAGCCGCCCGGCACTGGCGTTGATTGTCACGCCCGAGCCCTATTTGTATTACGCCCGTCTCTCGCAGTGGTGGGCCCAAGCCGAGCGAGTCGAACACCAAAAGGCCGATCAACGTGCCGCTGGGGCTCAAAGCCCCCTCATCCATCCCAGCAGTGTGATTCACCCACAGGCCCAGGTGGCCGCCAGTGCCCGTGTGGGCCCCTTGTGCGTGATCGAGCGCGGTGCCGTGGTGGGAGAAGGCACTTGGCTCAAATCTCGCGTCACCGTGGGTGAGCGTTGTGTGATTGGAGACGACTGCATTTTGCACGCCGGCGTGGTGGTGGGGGCCGATGGCTTTGGTTTTGCCAAGGACGGCGAGGGGCATTGGATCAAGATCGAGCAGTTGGGCGCTGTGCGCATTGGCCGTGATGTTGAGATCGGGGCCAACACCTGCATCGACCGCGGTGCCTTGGTCGACACCGTGATTGAGGATGGCGTCAAGTTGGATAACTTGATCCAAATCGGTCACAATGTGCACATCGGTGCTCACTCGGCCTTGGCCGGGTGCGTGGGCGTGGCGGGCAGTGCAACCATTGGCAAGCACTGCACGGTGGGAGGCGGTGCGGTGATTTTGGGGCACCTGAGTTTGGCAGACTCGGTGCACATCTCGGCCTCGAGTGTCGTCACCCGCTCCATTGCAGTGGCCGGACACTACAGTGGCTTTTTTCCCTTGGACGACAACGCCAACTGGGAAAAAAATGCAGCCGCCTTGAAGCAACTTCACCGACTCAGGCAACGAATTTTGGCATTGGAACAAGCGGCTCATTTGAGCAAGGGACCCTCAGCATGATCATGGACATTCACCACATTCTCAAACAACTGCCGCACCGCTATCCCATCTTGTTGGTGGACCGGGTGTTGGAGCTCGAGAGTGGAAAAAGCATCAAAGCGCTCAAAAACGTCTCCATCAATGAGCCGTATTTCGTCGGTCACTTTCCCCACCATCCGGTGATGCCAGGCGTGTTGATCTTGGAGGCCTTGGCCCAGGCGGCAGCGCTATTGAGTTTTGATATTCTCAAAAAGTCCAGCGACCAAGAGTCGGTGTATTACTTTGCGGGCATCGATGGTGCGCGTTTCAAGCGCCCCGTGGAGCCTGGCGACCAGTTGATCCTGGAGGTGGAGTTGGACCGCATGCGCGCGGGGATTTTTAAATTCAACGCCAAAGCCTGGGTGGGCTCAGAGTTGGCCTGTGAGGCCCAATTGATGTGCACCTCCAGAGCCATCGATCCCACCAAGAGCGCGTGACTCCCCTGTCGGCCCAGCGATGCGCTGGGTGCTTGAGTTGCGATGTGTTTGATCCCGGCCCAGTGCCACACTTCATTGTTTGTTTCTGCCCATGACCCTGATTCACCCCAGTGCTCTCATCGACCCCAAGGCGCAGTTGGACTCCAGCGTTCAGGTGGGTGCTTACACGACGATTGGCCCGCATGTGCGCATCGCAGCGGGCACGCGCATAGGCTCGCATTGCGTGATCGAGGGCCACACCACCTTGGGGGAGAACAACCAGGTGTTTCAGTTCAACTCCCTGGGTGCCGTGCCCCAGGATAAAAAATACGCGGGCGAGCCCACCGAACTCGTCATTGGGGATCGCAACGTGATTCGAGAGTTTTGCACCTTCAACATTGGCACCGCCTTGGACCGGGGTGTCACGAGCCTTGGCAGCGACAACTGGATCATGGCCTATGTTCACTTGGCCCACGACTGCCAAGTCGGCTCTCACACCATTTTTGCCAACAACACCCAGTTGGCCGGTCACGTGCAGGTCCAAGACTGGGTGATTTTGGGCGGCTTCACGGTGGTGCACCAGTTTTGCCGCATTGGCGCGCACAGCTTCACCTCGATGAATGCGCTGCTCTTTGCCGACTTGCCCCCGTTTGTCATGTGCCAAGGCCAGCCCGCCAACGCGAGGTCGATGAATTTCGAAGGTCTCAAGCGCCGCGGCTTCTCGGCCCTGCGCATCAAGGTCGTCAAAGGCATGCACAAGGCCCTCTACCGTGACGGTTTGACACTCAGTGGCGCCATGCTTCGCATCGAGCAGCTGGGTCGTGAGCACCCTGAGGCCGAGCAAGACGTGAAGGACATGCTTGTGTTCTTGGCCCAAACGCCCAACGACCGCGGCATCGTGCGCTAAGGCGCACTCTTTGTCACCCTTACCCTTACCTTACCCCTACCCATAGGCAACCAGATTGAAGGACAGCCAAGCAGCTCTGGAGATGGCCGTGGTGGTCGGCGAAGCCTCGGGGGACTTGCTCGCGGCCTTGGTCATCCCTCGGCTGCAAGAGCGCTGGCCCCACCTGCACCTGTATGGCATCGGTGGTGAGCGCATGCTGGCCTTGGG
>Ga0114964_10001446_pt1 | contig 17287 bp, 17 predicted proteins | sample C_131016_MF_Meta_FD_92638 | JGI IMG/M metagenome (GOLD analysis project Ga0114964, IMG submission 92638) | Freshwater microbial communities from Lake Croche, Canada to study carbon cycling - C_131016_MF_MetaG | ecosystem: Environmental > Aquatic > Freshwater > Lake | place: Lake Croche, Canada... | reverse complement strand
CTATGTGTTTAAGATGGATCAAATTTTTGATCAAATAGAAAAGGATAGAGCATCACTCAAAGGCGATAAGTCGGAATAAGCCGGATTATGCCACTTGCACTCACCATTGCCCGAAGGTATCTTTTTGCTAAGCGCAGCACGCAAGCCATCAATATTATTAGCGCTATCTCCATTTTTGGAATGTGCGTTGGTGCCTGGTGTTTGGTCGTTTTTTTATCGGTTTTTAATGGTTTTGAATCCTTAGTAAAATCCTTGTATAACGCCTTTTACCCGGATATTATCGTCATGGCGAAAGAAGGAAAAACATTTGATACAAGCGCTTTTCCCTTGGATAAGATTAAATCTATGCCCGAAGTAGCAGCCTTTAGCCTTTCGCTAGAGGAGAATGCCTTTTTGAAATATGGAGATAAGGAATTCATAGGCAGAATTAAAGGTGTTGATGCGGCTTATCATCAGGTAACTGAAATTGATTCTTTCATTCTTTTTGGCAGATATAAGCTCAAGGACGAGAAATACAATTATGCCATAGTAGGCGCTGCCATTGATCAGGCCTTGAATGTGGACGTGGAGCATCCGATGCTTTCATTGGAGGTAATGGTTCCTAAGAAAGGACGAAGGACCTATCTCAATCCGGAAGATGCTTTTAGAAAAGACTATCTAATTCCTGCCGGTGTATTTGCCATACAACAGGATTTTGATGCCAAGTATGTGTTGGTACCATTGAGCTTTGCGCAAGAGCTGCTGCAAGATGGGAATCGCGTATCTTCCTTAGAAATTAAAATAAGGGATAAGAAAGAGAGTGACCAGGTAAAAGCCAAGCTGAAACGTTTACTCGGTAATGGTTTTTCAGTGCAGGATCGTGACGAGCAAAATGCCGTTTTATTCAAAGTAATGCGTACTGAAAGAGTAGCTGTTTATGCCATTCTTACCTTCATCATGCTGATAATTTCATTTAATATCATTGGTTCTTTATCCATGCTGGTGATGGATAAACAACAGGATATCGCCATCTTACGAAGTTTAGGGGCCGGCACCTCCATGGTGAGAAATATTTTTCTTTTAGAAGGATTGATGGGTGCCATGCTGGGTGCATTGGTAGGTTTGGTGCTGGCATTTATTACCTGTTGGATACAATCTACTTTTGGCATTATAAAGTTACAAGGCAGCGGTAGTTTCGTGATAGATGCTTATCCGGTGGAAATGCACGCCTCAGATTTTATTCTCACCTTCTTAACTGTGGTAGCGATTAGTTTCTTGGCAAGCTGGTATCCTGCGCAGAAGGCAGCGCGTAAAGACATTACCCTAAAATATGCCGGTTAAAAAACTTAGGTAGTTGGAAATTGGGTGTTAGCAGCGGCTTCAATTCCCTCGTAGATGGATTCCCCATATTTTCTAATTAAAGCCGTTCTGAGAAATTTATATACCGGAACACCTAATGATTTACCCAGTGTGCATGCCGGTTTGCAAATATTCCAGCGCTCATAATTTAGCGCATCCATTTCACCCATTTTCTTCACTCTAATGGGATACAAATGGCATGAAATAGGTTTGATAAAAGTTGTTTTTCCAGCCAGATGCGCTTGCTCTATCCCACAGCCTACAACGCCTTCCTTGTCCGTATATGCATAAGCACAAGCACCGCCTTTAATTAAGGGCGTTTTATGTTTTTCATCCTCTTCATCATACACGGAAAAGCCTTTCTTCTCCAGCACTTTTTTCCCTGCGGTGCTTAAGTAGGCTTCATAATTATGAAATTCTTTTTCCAGCAGGGCCAATTCTTCTTCTTCTAAAGGAGCTCCGGATTCGCCTTCTACACAGCAAGCTCCTTTGCACTTCCCCAAATTACATACAAATTCCTTTTCTAAAATATCATCACTAATCAGCAGGTGCTCAATTATTAGCATTAGGTCATTATTTGAATGTGTAAATTTAAGCCGCTAAAACGGTTCCAATGAAAATAATTATATCTCCACTGATCTTGTTCTTTGTAGTAAGCTGCGGCCTAGCGATGAGCGCGCAGTCAATGCTTTGGAAAATTAGTGGTAAAGATTTACAAAAGCCTTCATATTTATTAGGTACCATTCATATTACCGATAAAAGCCATGATAAATGGTTGCGCCTGGCAGAGCAGTATCTCCCGCAATGTGAATCTTTTACTATGGAGGTAAATGACAAAAGTGGTTTTGATATGAGTATGATGAATAAAGTGATGAACCCGGGCGGTGAAGTGTTAGGCGATTTACTCAGCAAGGAAGACTATGCCTTAGTTGCAGAGAAGTTTAAGTCAAGCACCGGATTTTCCATTGCTTTATTTGATAGAATGCAGCCGCTTTTCATTCAAGCCATGCTGGAGATACCATCTGGAGATACAACATCTCCCGGCGACATACTCATGATGGATACCTATCTGGCGAGAAAGGCTAGAGATGCAAAAATGAAAGTACAAGGTATAGAGACTGCGGAAGAGCAGCTGGATGCTATTGCCTCCATTCCTATTGCTACGCAAGCCAAAATGCTGGTTGATGCAGTAAAAGAAGGCCAGAGCAATAAGGATATTTCCTTACTATATGATTTGGCCGATTTAAATCAACTATTTCAACTCACAAAAGCGGATATGCCTCAGGAAGCCTTACGCTCCATGCTTCTGGATAGAAATAAGATTATGGCTACCAGAATTGAAGATATGATGCATAGAAAACCTATGTTTATTGCAGTGGGTGCCGCGCATTTAGGTGGCGAAGAGGGTATAATTAAAAAGCTGCAAGATTATGGTTATTCGGTAACACCAATTTTACCTTGATTTTTCAAATAATTATGCAGTTTTGCAAGATGAGAAAATCGTTGATACTATATTTTCTTCCCTTATTATTGATGGCTTGTACCCAAGCAAGCAAGCAAGAAGGGAAAGAGGAAAAGAAAAACTACGCAGAAGGAAATGCGGAGGTGAAAGAAAAGATTAAGAATGACTCATGGCATTGGGACATGGTCAATTTTCCTCTGGACTCTATCAAAACCGGAGATTTAATGTTGCGTCATAGTACCGGTTTTTCCAGCGATATCTTCATGCAATCTAGCAAGCGGGAGGCAAAATTCTCGCACTCGGGAATGGCCATCAGAAACCCGGATGGTACTGTTTATGTGTATCATATGCTAGGAGGTGTGGATAATCCGCAGTTTAACCTGAAAAAAGACAGCTTACAGGCATGGTGCTCGCCTGTATTTGCTCAGTCATTCGCGATTTATAGATATGACTTAAGCGATGCAGAGCGTGGTATCATTGACAGCATGGCAAGATACTACTATAAGAGTAACCTTACTTTTGATATGGATTTTGACTTAAAAACGGATGACAGAATGTATTGTAGCGAGTTCATATATAAAATGTTGGTTTTTGCTACAAAGAATAAAAATTATATACCTTTGTCTGTCGAAAATGGCAAACCATTCGTAGGCATCGATGATCTTTATTTAAACCCAAATTCAAAAAAACTCTTAGAACATGAGCACAAAAAATCTAGCTAAGCTCCTTCCGGTTGTAATGATTACATTACTATTTGCAGCATGTAAACCTGCAGCAAAAACGCCAACTGCCGTAACTACTGATTTCTTCGCAGCACTAAGTGCCGGTGATTTCTCTAAAGCAAAAACAATGGTTACTGAAGATGCAAAAGAATCTATCAGCAATCTTGAACTTTTAGCAGCGGATAAGGTAAAAGGAAAAAAATATACCGTAACCAAAGAAGAAATCAATGGTGAAAATGCTACCGTTTCTTACAAAGAAGATGGAAAAGAAGGCGAAAAAACTATGAAACTAAAGAAAGTGAAAGATGAGTGGAAAGTAGCTTTCGATAAAAACGAATTTACAGGAACAACTGATGACCTTAACAAAGCAATGGAAGGTGTAGGTGCAGGTATGGATTCTCTAGGTGCTAGCGTTGACTCAATGACTGCTCCAAAATAATCTTATAGTAAAATAGAAAAAGTCCCGTTCGGTTTCCGACGGGACTTTTTTTATTAATAGACTTTTTGCTATCTGAATTGTTAATGGGAAACAGGCTTGAACTGCTCGAACGATTGTTTACAATGATTACAGTAATGCATTGCTCTACATAAGGTTGAGCCAAAAGGGGAACGGAGCACGGTATCATTACTTTCGCAAAAGGGGCAATCAACTGATTGTAAGTCCAACATGGTAACACCGCAACCCGCTTTAATATTAGGCGCAGCGATACCAAATTTCACCAGTTTTTTCTTACCGGCCTCGGATATCATGTCACTGTTCCAGGCATGAACTCTATCAATTATCACGGCAGTCTTGATGGCTGTGGTTCTTTCTACTTCTTCGATAATCATTTTCTGCATCATGTCAATTGCCGGGCAGCCAGTGAAGGTAGGCATGAAATATACTTCAATAAGTTCCTTGGAAATTTTTATGGAGGAAATCATTCCTAAGTCAACCAAGGAGAGTACCGGTATTTCCGGATCTTGTACTCTACCTAAGGCATCCCAAATCAAGCTTTCTAATACCTCTATTTGCGTATTACTTACCACTCTGCACTTGGATCTAGAAGGTACACTTCACACATTTCAGCCAGCAAGGGTGCAAGATGTTCAGTATGATATCCTTTTCTTCCACCCAAATAATTACTGGCATCCGCCTTTTCCGGCAAACTCAAGCCGATACGCGCGCAGAAGGCACTTACCTCTGCTTTCCATAATGCCAATAAGGCTTGCTCTCCAATGAAAACCCCATCATTGATCAGTGCAGATTCATCTGCTCCTTCTTCAAAAATAGCTAAAGCCATTGGATAACTTTCGTTCAAAGCACTTTGTATTCTTGATTTGCTCTCCTCATTGCCATGCAATGCAAGTTGGTTCATCCAAGTTTCTGCATGCATCACATGATATTTGATTTCGCCGCGCATCTTTTTTGCCAATTGCGCCAGCGGCAGATAGCTGCTATGCTGCAAGCTTTCATATCTTAACCACTCCGCTTTGTCAAACAGATAATGTCTTACTAAGGAAAATTCATATTCTCCAATAGGCATCTCTACAAATTGGCAATTCTTGTATTCTTTTTCGCTTCTACTAAATGCATTTTTATCGGCATCCTTTTCTCCGAATTGTTCATGTAATACATCATACAAAGCCCATGCATGACCGATTTTATCTTGGGACATAGAAGAGAAGGCGATATCTTCTTCTAGCACCGGTCCAATGCCGGTCCACTCAGAATTGCGATGTCCTATAATCATGGCATCATCTGCCATTTTATAGATGAGTTCTTTGATTGCTTCTTTATTCATCTTAACCTGTAATTTTATTTTTATAAGCTTCAATTCTATCTCTTACCTTATAGAATCCTGGCTCTCTGAATGTTTTTTCGGGTACGGTTTCAAATATGTCTTCATCTTCGTGAGCGTAGGTATATACTTCACTTGATTTTACTACCCACAAATTGGAAGTAAATTTTCTTCTGGCATATTGCTCCTTGGCGAAGACAAGCGCCATTTCAGGTCCGGGAGCGTGCACTATACCTACGTGAACTACTTGTTTACCGCGCTTATCCTGATGAAAAACTTCATAAGTTGCCCAATGTGTATTTGCTTCTCCTTCGCCTGCTACCTTGTGCAAATCATCTAAACGATTTACTCTTGGATCTAATGATTCATTCATGTTTTATAGATTTAAGCAAGTGGAGTAACATATTTATCGGAAGGATTCATCAGCGCTTGACGCACCCAGCGCCCTTTCAATTCAGCCCATCTGCGAACATCTAATCGCTCTTTATTGCAGGGACCATCACCATTGATAACGCGGTAGAATTCATCCCAGTCAGGGTCGGAGAATTCCCAGATACCATCTTGATTTTTCTTCAAGTTTTCATCAGGAAGCGTAATGCCTACTTCTAATATTTTCGGTACATATTGATCCAAAAACTGATTGCGCATATCGTCATTAGAAGCCAGTTTTACTTTCCATCTCATCAAAGGTTGAGAATGTTGTGATTCTCTGTCTGACGGGCCAAAAAAGTGTAATAGTGGCCTATACCATCTGTTCATGGCATCTTGTAGCATTTCTCGCTGCATTTTCGTGCCGGTAGCCAAATACACAAAGTTATCATGACCTTGTTTCAAGTGAAAAGATTCTTCATAACAAATCCTTTCCAAGGCTCTGCAATAAGGGCCATAGGAGCCTTGGAGTTAATCAATTGGTTGACGATGGCTGCTCCATCTACCAAGAATCCAATCACAGCAACATCTGCCCATGTTTTCGCAGGATAGTTGAAAATATTACTGTATTTACTTTTACCGCTAATGAGATCATTCAACATCTCTTCTCGGCTCTTACCTAGGGTTTCTGCAGCACTATAAAGCAATTGTCCATGACCAATTTCATCTTGCACTTTAGCGATAAGCGCTAACTTTCTTTTGAAGTTAGGAGCACGCGTAATCCAGGTACCCTCCGGCAGTGCACCCACAATTTCTGAGTGAGCATGTTGCTCAATCATTCTGATGAGTTGTTTGCGGTACATTTCAGGCATCCAATCATCCGGTTCAATCTTTTCACCTGCATCAATTTTTGCATTGAAAAGCGCTAATTTTTCAGGATCGTCGTGCGTATCCTGCATCTTTTTTGCCTCATCCGGCGAAACAAAGGTATTTCCGTACATAATGTTTGATTTACGATTTGTGTTGATGAATTCCTTGAATAATAATATCGGCTATGTGTTTTGATATGGCTTTCGGTCCTATTTTTCCACTGGGTTTATACAGGTCGTAGGTGGCGTTCATGGCAGAGAAAATGGTAAAGGAAGTCATACGTAAATCCATGTCCCTAAAGCGTCCTTCGTGCACTCCATCCTCTAATATTTGGATAAAGCGACTTTCATATTTTCTGCGCAGCTGTTTAAATTCACTTAGCTGTGGCTCGCTTAAGTGTTTCCATTCATGAAAGAAAACAGAGGAAGCATCAATATGTGATACAATGACCTCGATATGATTTTCTATCGCTCTTTCCATGCGCTTAGTGGCCGATCCGCCTTCTGCCTCCGACTTTTCTATGGCCTGAAAAAAAGCATCAGCAATATGAAAGCAGATTTCTCGTAGAATATCTTCTTTGGAACTAATGTGATTATAAAGCGAAGCCGCTTCAATACCTACTTCCTTGGCTAAATCACGAACACTGGTGGCGCTATAACCCTTGCTGCGGAACATATTCTGCGCAGCCATCCGTATTTGTGTTTTTCTATCCGAAGTGATTTCCATAGGTCAACTAACTAACGATCGTTAGCTAAGGTACGAAGCTTTTTCTTATTTGCAAATTATCGGCACACTTTTTCACTTAGCAAGGAAAAAGAACAATCTTTACAGACCTATACATTGACAAATGAAGCGAAAGAAAATTGTCCGCATGTTGCTATTAATATTGAGTCCATTCATCCTTTTCGGCTTATATGTGCTAGCAGTGCTCATATACGGTACCATAAATGACTGGAAGCCACAGGAAAAGATAACTGAGGAGCTTAGACCGGCAATTATAAAGCAAGCACCCGCAGATCAAGATACTTTTTCCTTCATTACGTGGAATGTTGGCTACGCAGGGCTTGGTGCAGAAGCTGACTTTTTTTACGATGGAGGTTCTATGGTTCGCTCTCCAAAGGATATGGTGGAAAAAAATGTGACCGGCATCGAATCATTCCTTAGAGTGAATGAAAAAACAGATTTTATTCTTTTACAGGAAGCAGATCTCCATTCTAAAAGAAGCTATTTCATTAATGAGTATGAAAGTTGGGGAAAGGCACTTTCGGCGCATACTGCTTCTATCGCGCTCAACTTTAATGTTCCCTTTGTGCCTGTAAAATATTTTAACCCGATTGGAAGGGTGAAAAGCGGCGTGGCTTCCTACTTGCGCCAAGCCCCATATGAAGCTATCAGACATCAATATCCCGGTTCATTTAGTTGGCCTAGCCGTGTGTTTAATTTGGATAGATGTTTTTTGGCGTCAAGGATAAAACAAAAAGAGGGCAAAGATTTGGTGATCATCAATACGCACAATTCTGCCTACGATGACGGTACAATGAAAAAGCAAGAAATGGACTATCTCAAGAAATTCTTATTGGCTGAATATGAGAAAGGAAATTATGTAGTAGTTGGTGGCGATTGGAATCAATGTCCGCCGGGTTTTCAATGGAATAAGTTTGGTCATCCGAATGATGATTCCGATGCTAAGATTTCTGTTGACAAGAATTTTATGCCTGTAGGCTGGACTTGGGCTTATGACGATTCCATTCCTTCCAACAGAAACCTGCGAACAGCCTTCGAAAAGGGGAAGACATTTACTACGGTAATCGACTATTTTTTGTTGAGTCCCAATGTGGAACTATTGCAGGTTCATGGTCAAAATATGGATTTTGCTTATTCAGACCATCAACCGGTTTTTTTAAAGTGCCGATTGAAAAGATAATTTCATATTAAGTGTGGATATTTGTGCCATGCAAACTACTTCACATATACTTATGATTAGGCCGGCCTCATTTCAATTTAATGAGCAAACCGCTGCTTCCAACGATTACCAGCACGAAAACAAGGTACTTACTTCAGCACAAATCATCAAAAAAGCACAAGATGAGTTTGATGATTTTGTCAGTATTCTTCAAGATAACAGTGTAGATGTGTTGGTAGTAGAAGATACCGCAACTCCCGTAAAACCGGATGCCGTTTTCCCTAATAACTGGATCAGTATGCATGAGGATGGAACGGTTTTCATCTATCCAATGAAGACGCCAAATCGGAGATTAGAAAAAAGGGCAGATATTATTGATACCCTAAAAACAAAATTTAAAGTAAAGGAAGTAGTTGACTTAAGTTTTTGGGAAGAAAAAGATATGGCGCTTGAAGGCACAGGAAGCATGATTTTTGATCATGATAAGAAGTTGATTTATGCCTGTCTTTCGCCACGAACTGAAAAGGAAATTTTACTGAATTATGCAGCAAGAATAGGTTATCAACCAATCATTTTCAGTGCTTTTAAAAAGAACGGACAAGCGCAATATCATACCAACGTTGTGATGTGCGTGGGCGAAGATTTTGTGCTCATCTGCCTTCAAGCAATAACGGATGCCGCTGAACGAAATATGGTAAAAGATACGATTAAGAAAAGTGGCAAGACACTGATTGAAATATCTTCGCAACAATTAGAGAAATTTTTTGCGGGTAATATGCTGCAAGTAAGAAATAAAAAAGGAGATAAGTTTTTAGTGATGTCTGAACGAGCATTAGCATCATTAAATGATGAACAATTGGAGGAAATACAAAACCATACAGATATTTTAGCCGTATCAATTTTTATGATAGAAGAAATTGGCGGAGGTAGCGCTAGATGCATGATGGCAGAGGTTTTCTTACCGGCCTTGTGATGAGATACACCTCAAAAGCTTATTTTCATTACCTTTGAGCCATAATGGTGCTGTTCAAGCACTAATTCCGGAGCTTACATTTTTTTGTTAACCATACGCCCCGGTGCCTTATTTGAAAATAAAACTACTACCCAATGAGACGCTCGATATATGTATCGTCAGAAGTTGCGCCCCTTAAGAAAGTTATTGTTCACTTCCCGGATGACGGAATTGAGATTGTTACTCCCAGCAATGCCTTAGAGTTTTTGTACGATGATATTGTTTATCTCGATAGGATGAGGGAAGAACACACCTTGTTCTGGAATGTATTGGAGGCATTTATTGGAAGAAGAAATGTACACGATACAGAAACGCTGCTACTGGAAGTGCTTAAGAAATCTAAAGCTGAAAGAATAAAGCTGATTAATGATATCTGTGTGCATGAAAAATGTACAGATGTAGCGAAGAATTCACTTAATCGCCTCTCTAATGAAGCTTTGGTGTACACACTATTCACCGGAAATTTAGAGAAGCGCGATAAACAAATTTTTGCCCCGCTACCCAATTATGTTTTTACCCGCGATATTGGGGTGGTGGTGAATGATCATGTCATTATTTGTCAGGCAGCTAAAAATGCCAGAACAAGAGAGAATTTATTAACGCGTTGTATCATTTATAATCATCCATTGTTCAAAAGTGTTCAGGACGATAAAATTATTGACCTTACTTTAGAAAAGGATGATGAGGTTACATTAGAAGGTGGTGATGTGATGACTATCAACAATGATTACTTATTGGTGGGAGTGAGCGAAAGAAGCACAGAGCAAGCCTTTGAGGTATTGAAGAAAAAGATTTTAGAAAAGAAAGTGGTGAAGCATATTGTAAAAGTGGAAATCCCGAAGGAGAGAAGCTGTATGCATATTGATACCTTATTTACACAAATCAGCAGCAATGAATTTGTGATGTATCATCCCTTTACTTTGGCTCCGGGAAAGTGCATAGTTACTCTATATGAGGAAGGAGTGAAGAAACCTAAAAAGTTCGATAATCTCGGTGACTTTCTAAAATTTGTAAACCCCAAAATGCAGTTCATTCTGTGTGGTGGAGGAGAATATCCTTATGATGAGAGAGAGCAATGGACCGATGGTTGTAACTTGGTAGCCTTGAAAGATGGTGTAGCCATAGCGTATGAGCGCAATCCGAAAACTCAAGAAGCCCTAGAAGAAAGAGGATATAAAATTATAGATGCAGAAACTATAGTTGCTGCCTATAAACAAAATATTTTCCATCCTGATAAGGTAAAAAGAACCATTATTATCACACCTTCAACCGAGCTATCTCGCGCCAGAGGTGGGCCACACTGTATGACCTTTCCCGTAATACGCGGATAATTTTTTCTAATAGCTAGTAAAATAATTTTACCTTAGTTGACATCATCAATTAGGGTATAAGGTTATGTCGAAATATATCTTGGCGCTGGATCAAGGAACTACCAGCTCACGCAGTGTTTTATTTGATAAGCGAGGAGAGGTTGTGGCACTTGCTCAAAAGGAATTCACGCAATACTTCCCAAAACCGGGTTGGGTGGAGCATGATGCTATGGAGATTTGGACTTCACAGTACACAACGATTATCGAACTCTTAGAAAAGGCGCACATTTCACCCTCAGAGATTGCTGCTATTGGTATCACTAATCAGAGAGAGACGACCGTTGTTTGGAATAAACACACAGGGGTGCCTGTCTATAATGCCATTGTTTGGCAAGACAAAAGAACACAAGCATTTTGTGCAACTTTGAAGGAACAAGGCTGGGAAGCATATATTAATGAAAATACAGGTTTGGTAATTGATAGTTATTTCAGTGGGACCAAGGTGAATTGGATTTTGGAAAATGTTCCCGGAGCGCGCAAACAAGCTGAAGAGGGAGTACTTCTATTCGGGACCATCGATACTTGGTTGATTTGGAAACTTAGCAATGGCACACTGCACTTGACGGATCAAAGCAATGCTTCACGAACACTCTTGTACAATATTTTAGCTAAGAAATGGGATGAACGCTTATTGGAGGCATTAAATATTCCTGCTGTAATGCTACCTGAGGTGAAGGATTCTTCTTGTCTATATGGTGCAACGGAGGCTACTCTATTCAAGGGTTTCAGCATACCAATTTCGGGTATAGCAGGTGATCAACAAGCAGCTCTTTTTGGTCAATTGTGTTTAGAAAAAGGCATGATAAAAAACACTTATGGTACCGGTTGCTTTATGTTGATGAATACCGGGGATACCCCTTTTAGATCACAAGCCGGTTTACTTACCACTATTGCTTGGTCATTGAATGGTACTACTACTTATGCGTTGGAAGGAAGTGTATTTGTAGCAGGTGCTGCTATTCAATGGTTGCGGGATGGATTGGAACTTATCAATTCATCCAAGGAGTCCAGTACTATAGCTGCCTCAGTTGATGATAGTAATGGAGTGTATGTGGTGCCCGCATTTACCGGACTTGGTGCTCCTTATTGGGATATGGAAGCAAAAGGAGCCATCTTCGGTTTAACGCGTGGAACGAGCAAAGCACATCTGGTTCGAGCTACAATTGAATCATTGGCGTATCAAACCCGTGATGTTCTAGAAGCCATGGAAGCAGATTCCCAAGTTCGGTTAAAGATATTAAGAGTTGATGGAGGTGCCTCTTCCAATAATTTATTGATGCAGTTTCAATCTGATATTTTAAATATTCAAGTAGAACGTCCATTCATGGTGGAGCGAACCGCATTTGGTGCTGCTCTGCTCGCCGGGCTAGCTGTGGGCTTCTATTCTCCTGATGAATTATACACATTCGGAAATCAACAGTTCTTTACCTTCTCTCCTTCAATATCAGATTTTACCCGAGATAAGTTATATAAAGGTTGGAAAAAAGCAGTGAACAGAACCATTGGTTGGGATAAGGAATAAGAATCGGTTAAATTTGAACATAAGCAATTAATGTATGACACATCAAGAGTATTTTCTAAGTATTCCCGGCTATGAAATCTACACACAAGCTTGGTTGGTTGATCAACCGAAGGCAATCATAGCCATGGTGCACGGACTAGGTGAGCATAGCGGCAGATATGCACACGTAGCTGAAATGTTCAATCAACAGGGTTATTCGGCATATGCTATCGATCAGTTGGGTCATGGTAAAACACCGGGGAAAAGAGGTTTTGTAAAGAGCTATGAGGATATCATGCAATCTTTGCAAGTTTTTGTGGATGATGTAAAATCAAAAAATCCCGGTAAAGAAGTTTTTCTATACGGTCATAGTTATGGTGGAAATGTGGTAGCGAACTTTTGCATTAAACGTCATCCTAGCTTGAAGGGAGTGATACTTTCTGCACCCTGGTTTACCCTGCCTTTTGAACCTCCGAAATTGCTGGTGGCTTTTGCAAAGCTTATGAGAAGTATTTATCCTTCTATGCCTAACAATAATCGCTTAGATGTATCCGCTATTTCTCGTGATGCTAATGAAGTACAGAAATACAAGGATGATAAATTAAACCATTATATTATCACGCCTGGATTATTTTTCCCTACACTTGAAAATGGTAAGGCGGCCATTGAACGAGCCAAAGAACTTACTTTACCCACTTTAATCATGCATGGTGATGCGGATCGCTTAACTTCTCATGAAGGTTCTAAAGCATTCGCAGCTAATGCCGGAGATAACGTTGAATTTAAAAGCTGGCCGGGCTTTTTTCATGAAATGCATAATGAACCAATAGAAGCACGGCAACAAGTGTTTGACTACATGATTAGTTGGTTGAACAAACAAATGGCGCTTTAAGCTTTACTAGCATGAGTAAAAGTAATAAGCGGATAATTGCCGCACTGGTTATTTTTATGCTATTAGTTGTTACAACATTTATATTTCGGGTAAGCATTTTAAAGGCAGCGGGAAATGCTTTAATTAGTGAAGATATGCCGATTAAACCTACCGTTTTATTTGTATTGTCCGGTGGCGCTTTTGATCGTGCAAATAGAGCTTATCAAATCTATAAATTAGGTAAAGCCACACATATTTACTGCACCGGCTCAAATAAATGTTCTGATCTTAAAGCGCTTGGATTAGATGTAATGGAAGGAGAAATAACCGCGCGCTATTTAGCAAAATTAGGTGTACCTGATTCCCTGGTTTCTTTTCTACCGGAGGGTACTTCAACGCTAGAAGAAGGAGAATGTATTCGAAAGTTTGCTGAGAAATATGCGCTTACGGATCTTGCGGTGGTGTCTTCTAAATTTCATACCTCGCGCGTACGATGGGTGCTGGAAAGAAAGTTGAAAAACAGCCATGTGAAATTTCACGTCATAGGCGCAGCCTCCTCAGAATACAATGAGGAATGTTGGTGGAAAAGTGAAAATGGCCTTATTGCAGCCAATAATGAGTGGATTAAAAAAATCTACTACGGCCTAAAATATTAACGAACTTTGCCGAAATAATGCTCACTAGGTGCCCGGATTTTCCGAAGGCACCCAAATTTATTTTATGACACTTGAGACGATTATTGATTTATACTCGAAAGATCAGAGAGTTGCTGCTGTGATACGGGCCTTACAATCTGATCATAGTAAAGTACAACTTACCGGACTCTGCGGTTCTGTGGATGCCCTTATCGCAGCAGCCATCTTTAGAAATACTTCTTATCATCATCTCTTTGTTTGTTCAGATAGAGAAGATGCATCAAACCTGCGGGAAAATTTACTCAGCATTTTGCCTGGAAAGGATCTTCATTTTTTTCCGGATAGTTTTAAAAAACCGGGTAAGTACGAAGAGCTAAGCAACAACAATATGCTGATGCGAACAGAAACAGTAAATAGAATTTCCCAACCTTCGTCTAGGGCTGAAATTATTATTACCTATCCTGAAGCTTTGTTGGAGAAAGCAGTAAAAGCAGAGGAGCTTCGCAAGGGTGCTATCAATCTTAAAGTAGGTGAGCAGCTTGATACGGAAACCTTGGTCGCTTTGCTTTCAGACTATGGTTTTGATCATGTAGATTTTGTCTATGAACCAGGTCAATATGCCGTGCGTGGTGGAATCATCGATATATTTTCTTTTGCAAATGAGTTTCCATACCGTGTAGAGCTTTTTGATCAAGATGTTGAATCCATCAGGACTTTTGATACCGAGACGCAATTATCTGAAAAAAAAATCAGTTCTATTTCTATCGTTCCAAATATTCGCACACATTTCACTCATCAACAAAAGGACAATTTCTTATCCGTACTTCCGGAAAACACCTTGTGTTGGTTTCGTGATTTAAAAAATGCTAAAGAAATTTGGTCATATCACTCCGTTGAGATGGCAAACTTTAGAAATAAGAATTTAAATCTGGCTTCGGAATTTGCAGACGGACATTTTTTGCTTGATGAAAATTTAGAGGACACATTGGTTTCTCCCGAGGCCTTGGCTAAGCATTTGGAATTGGTTAAAATGATTCACTTTGGCGGGTTACAAGGTGACAAGGACCTAACCGAAGTCTTGTTTCATACCTCATCTCAGCCTTCTTTCAATAAGAAGATTGATTTATTGGTAAAGGAAATGCAATCTCATATGAAAGATGGTTATCAGACACTGATCTTTTCTGACAACAACAAACAAATAGAGCGTTTTTATAACATTTTTCAGGATATGAAAGCGGATGTGCAGTTCTATCCTATTTATGCGGCACTGCAGTCGGGCTTTATAGATGAAGATTTGAAGTTGCTCTGTTTTACCGATCACCAAATTTTTAATCGTTTCCACAAGTATGCCGTTAAGCAAGGTTTTACAAGGGAGAAAGCCATGCTGGTGAAATCCCTGAAAGAATTGCAGGTGGGAGATTTTGTGACGCATATAGATCATGGCGTTGGAAAATATTCAGGTTTGGAAAAAATCATGGTGAATGGTCAGGAGCAAGAAGCAGTTAGATTGATTTATGCAGACGGTGATATGTTGTATGTTTCTATTCATTCCTTGCATAAAATTTCTAAATATTCCGGGAAGGAAGGTCAACTACCGAAGATCAATAAACTGGGCTCAGAGGTATGGCAGAACCTCAAGAATAAAACAAAGGCCAAGATTAAGGATATTGCCGAGGATTTAATTAAGCTATATGCCAAAAGAAAGAATAAAAAGGGCCATGCCTTTCCGCCCGATTCTTATTTACAGACAGAATTGGAGGCCTCTTTTATTTATGAGGACACTCCTGATCAATTAAAGGCAACTATAGATGTAAAAGCGGATATGGAAGCAGAAAGAGTCATGGATAGATTGGTCTGCGGAGATGTTGGTTTTGGTAAAACAGAAATAGCTATTCGTGCGGCTTTCAAAGCAGTGTTAGATGGAAAACAGGTCGCGGTGCTCGTGCCAACAACCATTCTAGCGCATCAGCATTTCTTTTCATTTAAAGAACGATTAGATGAATTCAAGGTGGCCGTGGATTATGTAAATCGGTTTAGAACGTCCAAAGAAAAGACGGATATCTATAAGCAACTCGCCGATGGAAAGGTCGATATTTTAATAGGAACGCAATCTCTCATTGGAAAGCAAGTGAAGTTTAAGGACCTCGGTCTTTTAATCATTGATGAAGAACATAAGTTTGGAGTTACTGTGAAAGAAAAACTGAAGGAAATGAAATTAAATGTCGATACGCTCACTCTAACCGCTACTCCCATCCCAAGAACGCTGCAATTTTCATTGATGGGTGCTAGGGATTTATCTGTGATTAATACGCCTCCGGCAAACAGGCAGCCGGTACAAACAGAAGTGAAGATTTTCCATGGAGACATTATAAAAGAAGCCATCGAATACGAGATTTACAGAGGTGGTCAGGTTTTTTTTGTGCATAACAGAGTGAAGGATATCATGGAGGTGAAAGGTATTCTACAAAAATTATGTCCTGATGTGACCGTAGATATTGGACATGGACAGATGGAAGGTGAAAAGCTAGAGGAGGTAATGATGCGATTTATTAATAGAGAGTCAGATGTGTTATTATGCACCAATATCATTGAATCAGGACTGAATGTGCCCAATGCAAATACTATTATCATCAACAACGCGCATCATTTTGGATTAAGCGATTTACATCAGCTTCGTGGACGAGTAGGTAGGTCAAATAAAAAAGCATTCTGTTATTTATTGGCTCCTGCCTTTGTAAATCTTACTCAGGAGGCAAGACAACGTTTAAGAACCATAGAAGAGTTTGCAGATTTAGGTTCGGGCTTTAATATTTCCATGAGAGATTTAGACATACGTGGTGCCGGAAACATATTGGGATCTGAACAAAGTGGATTTATTTCGGATATTGGGTATGATATGTTCCATAAGATTTTGGACGAAGCAATAAGGGAGCTGAAGGAAACATCATTCAAGGATTTGTACAAAGAGGAGATGGAGAAGCAACCAATAAGACAATACGCAGGAGATTGCCAGATTGATACAGATTTGGAGATGCTGATTCCTGACAAATACATCAATAGTATAGCAGAGCGCATGACTATTTACGGGGAAATGAATAAGATTAACAATGAGACCGAATTGGATCTGTTTAAAGGGAAGTTGGTAGATAGGTTTGGCAGAATTCCTAAGCAAGTCGACGAGCTTCTCAATGGAGTTAGGATTAAATGGCTGGCGAAACAATTAGGAATGGAGCGCATCATCTTTAAAAACCGCACTCTGAAGTGCTATTTTGTAGAAAGCCCGCAATCTGCCTTTTATGAGAGTACCGTTTTTCATGGTATCATGAATGCCGTGCAGCAAATGGGTAAGGGCTTGTCTATGAAACAGGCAGGAAAACACTTAGTCCTAACTATGGATGGCATTATTTCTATGCAACATGCCTTTGATAAGCTAGCGCAGATTTTAGCGGTGAT
>Ga0114964_10001443_pt1 | contig 17309 bp, 19 predicted proteins | sample C_131016_MF_Meta_FD_92638 | JGI IMG/M metagenome (GOLD analysis project Ga0114964, IMG submission 92638) | Freshwater microbial communities from Lake Croche, Canada to study carbon cycling - C_131016_MF_MetaG | ecosystem: Environmental > Aquatic > Freshwater > Lake | place: Lake Croche, Canada... | reverse complement strand
GGTGAGCGGTAGTTCGGTGTTTTTGCCAAGCTCGTCCCAGTCGGATCGTTGGATTTCAACGAAAGGACTTAGTTCGGGGCTCCGGAGTACGCTCACAAGAGTCCATTCTCGCGTAAATTAGAGGTATGTGTGGAATTGTGGGCTATGTAGGGCCGAAATCGACCCTTGACGTTTTGCTAGGCGGCTTGCGTCGTCTGGAATACCGTGGCTATGACTCCGCCGGTGTTTCGGTTATTTCTGGCTCTGGTCTTGAGACCCGCAAGAAGGCCGGCAAGCTAGACAACCTGGTTGGCGAGATCGCTTCGCACCCACTGCCCGAGGCTCACATCGGTATTGGCCACACCCGTTGGGCCACTCACGGAGCTCCGACCGACGGCAACGCTCACCCACACCTTGGTGGTTCGGGTCTAAAGCTTTCTTTGATTCACAACGGCATTATCGAAAACTTTGCTGAACTTAAGGCAGAGCTTGTTGCCGACGGCGTTGCTTTTGCCTCTGAGACCGACTCTGAGGTTGCGGCTCACCACATCGCTCGCGCTTATGAGAAGTCTGGTGACCTGGTTGCTGCGTTCCGTTCGGTGATGAACCGTTTGCACGGCGCTTTCACGATTCTTGTTATTCACGAAGACCAGCCAGATGTTGTTTTGGCTGCTCGTCGCAACGCTCCGCTGGTTATCGGCTTGGGCGATGGTGAAAACTTCTTGGGCTCCGACGTCGCTGCTTTTGTTGAGTTCACCAAGCGCGCCGTTTCGGTTGGCCAGGACGAGATCGTTGTTCTAAAAGCTGACTCGGTTACCGTTTACGGTTTCGATGGTGAGCCTGTTTCTTTTGATGAATTCTCGGTTGACTGGGATGCCTCGGCGGCTTCGAAGGGTGGTTGGTCTTCGTTCATGGCGAAAGAGATCGCCGACCAGCCTCAGGCGGTTGGCGACACCCTGATGGGTCGACTGGACGCCGATGGCTTGGTCACTTTGGCCGAGATGGACAACCTCTCACACGACGACATCCGCGCGCTTGAACGAATCATCATCGTTGCCTGCGGCACGGCTTCTTACGCCGGCGACATTGCGAAGTACGGCATCGAGAAGTGGTCGCGGATTCCGGTTCAGGTGGAGCTTTCGCACGAGTTCCGCTACCGCAGCCCGATCGTTACGCCAAACACTTTGGTTGTCGCAATCTCGCAGTCTGGCGAGACCATGGACACACTGATGGCCACGCGTTACGCCAAGGAGCTCGGCGCCAAGGTTTTGGCTATCTGCAACACCCAGGGTGCAACTTTGGCACGTGAGTCTGACGCTGTGATTTACACCCACGCCGGCCCTGAGGTTGCCGTTGCTTCGACCAAGGCTTTGACAGCGCAGATCACCGCCGGTTACCTACTCGGGTTGTTCTTGGGTCAGGTGCGCGGGGTTGTGCCGGCTGCGGAGCTGAAGGCTCTCGGAACCGACTTGATGAAGATGCCGAAGCGCGTTGCCGAGGTGCTTGAAAACCTTGATCAGGCTTCAGACTTGGGTGCTGCCATGGCCAACGCCAAGTCGATCTTGTTCCTGGGCCGCAACGTCGGGTTCCCGGTCGCGATGGAGGGCGCTCTAAAGCTCAAGGAGCTCGCCTACATTCACGCCGAAGGTTTTGCCGCCGGTGAACTCAAGCACGGGCCGATTGCTCTGATTGAAGAGGGCCAGCCGGTCATCGTGATCGTGCCATCGCCTCGTGATGCCGAAAGCTTGCAGCAAAAGGTGATCTCGAATATTCAGGAGATTCGCGCTCGCGGTGCTCGGGTTATCGCAATTGCCGAAGAGGGCGACCCAACGGTTGCCGACTACGCCGAGCACGTTATCTTCGTGCCGCAGAGCGACCCGATGTTTGCTGCCATTCTGACCGTTATTCCACTGCAGGCTTTTGCTCTGGCACTATCGACGGCTAAGGGGCTCGACGTTGACCAGCCGCGCAACCTTGCCAAGTCGGTGACGGTCGAGTAGCTGATGATCATGGGCGTCGGCGTTGACCTGGTCGATCTGGCCAGGTTTGAGCGCGCAATCGCCAAGACACCCGAGCTGGTTTCAAAGATTTTCGCCGAGTCTGAGCGCGAGGGTTCGCTTGAATCGCTCGCCGGACGCTTCGCCGCCAAGGAGGCTCTTATAAAGGCCGTTGGGGATCCGTCCGGATTGAAATGGCATGAGGTTGTTGTCTCCAAGGACGCGCTGGGCAAGCCTTCGATAGCCACTTCCGGATCGACCGCGTCTTTCGTTTCGGGTCGCGGAATCAACTCGCTGCACCTTTCGATTAGTCACGACGCCGGTTCGGCAATAGCTTTTGTGGTGGCTGAGTCATGAGAACGCTGACCATCGACCTAGACGCAATCGTTCACAACTACAAGACCATGCTCGCTCGCACCGAGGCTGCCGTTTTGCCAGTGATTAAGGCAAACGCCTACGGCCACGGAATGGTAGAGGTTGCCAAGGCTCTCGAGGCTGCCGGTTGCGGCGGTTTTGCAGTTGCCGATGTTGCCGAGGGTTTGGTTTTGCGCGAGGCCGGAGTCAAAGCGGCCGTATTGGCCTGGTTGCACGACCCAGAAGACGACTTTGTTGCCGCGGTTGCCAACGACATCGATTTGGGTATTGCCAATCTGCCTCAGTTGGCCAAGGCTTTGGCTGCCGCCGAGGTCAGCGGCGAGACTGCTCACGTTCACCTCAAGATCGACACCGGCCTTGGCCGCAACGGTTCAACCATCGATGAGTGGCCTGCGCTTCTTGAGGCAACCAAGAACGCGGTTGAAACCGGCAAGGTGAAGGTGATCGGAATTTTTAGTCACCTGAGTTCGACCGGCGAGGCCGAAGACCTGCGCCAGGTCGAGCTGTTCAAGGCTGCTTTGGCCGTTGCCGAAGGAATGGGCATCGATTACGAGTTCGCTCACCTAACCGCGAGCGACGGCAGCCTCGCCTACCCGAGCGCGCACTTCGGCATGATTCGGGTCGGTATCGCGATGTACGGCCTCGACCCGTTCTCATCAAACCGAGCAGCCGAGTATGGTCTGCGCCCAGCCATGACCGCTTCGGCCAAGGTTTCGCAAATCAAGCGGGTTCCTGCCGGCACCGGCGTTTCTTACGGTTACCAGCACGTCACCGAGCGCGAAACAACACTGGCACTCGTGCCGATCGGCTATGCCGAAGGTTTACCTCGCAACGCCAGTGGCAAGGCTCACGTGAACATCAATGGCAAGAGCTACCCGATTCTCAGCCGCATCGCGATGGATCAGTTCGTGCTCGATGTTGGCGACGACAACGTTCAGGTTGGCGACGACGTCGTGCTGTTCGGCGACCCCGCCAAGGGTCACCCGAGCGTCGATGAACTTGCCGATGCCGCCGACACCATCAACTACGAAATCGTGACTCGAATGGGCGGCCGCTTCAAGCGCGTCTATGTCGGTGGCGGCAAATGACCGCTCGAGTTGTCGAGCGTCTGAAAGTTTCAACCCCAGAACAGATGCACGAGTTCGGGTTGCGCCTGGCCAATAACCTCAAAGCCGGTGACCTGGTTTTGCTAACCGGCCCGCTCGGCGCTGGCAAGACCACCCTGACTCGCGGGGTTGGCGAGGGCCTTGGCACGATCGGCACGGTTTCGAGCCCGACCTTCGTGATTGCCCGCACGCACCAGCGCGAAAACGGCGAAGCCCCACTGGTTCACGTTGACGCCTACCGACTCAGCAGCCCTGCCGAATTCGACGATCTCGATATCGACATCGAGCACAGCATCGTCCTAGTCGAATGGGGCCGCGGCTTCACCGACGAACTGGTCGACTCTTGGCTCGACATCGAGCTTGATAGAACCAACGAGGACGACTCCAGAATCGTCACCGTGACCGGCCACGGCCCAGGTTGGCAAGAGCGAGGCATCGAATGATTCTTGCAATTGACACCTCCGCCGGCACCAGCGTCGCGCTTATCGAAGACGGCCTCATTCGTGCCGAAATCACCGTGGATGACAACATGCGTCACGCCGAAGTGATCGGCGAAACCATCGCGAAAATTCTTGCCACCACCGACACCAAGCCCAACCAGATCAAGACCGTGGTCGCCGGCCGAGGCCCGGCACCGTTCACGGGCCTGCGCGTTGGCATCGCTGCCGCAACCATGTTTGCCGCCGGAGTTGGAGCAAAGCTCTACGGAGTTTGCAGCCTCGACGCAATCGCATTCAATGAGCTAACCCGTGGCGAAACTCGCCCGCTTCTGGTCACCGCAGACGCCAGACGCAAAGAGGTCTATTGGGCAATCTATGAAGGCCTCGACCAAGACGGCGTGCCCATCATGATTCACGGCCCAGCCGTCAACAAGCCCCAAGATCTAGAAGAACTGCTCAAAGAGCGAAACCTCGTCACCGTTGAAGCCAAGGCCCCGATGCGCGCAAGCGACCTCGGCCTCCTCGCCCACAACCTCCAAAAGGCAAACCGACTAGACACCGACACAGCTGCCCTCTACCTCAGAGCAGCCGATGCCGTTGAACCAAAACCGAACCAGCGATTCGGCAAGGCGGTCAGCGGATGACCCTCCACCTAAGACTCGCCACCGAGGCCGACCTCGCGAAGATCATGCAGCTCGAAAACGCGAGCTTCGCAACCGATGCCTGGCCCGAAGAGTCGATGCGCTTTGAGCTCACCGCCCCTCACACGAGCTACTTTGTCGCCTTCGACACCAGCGAAGAGCAAAACCTAATCGGCTATGGCGGTCTAGCCAAACTTCAAGGCAGCCCACAGGCCGACATCCAGACCATCGCCATCAGCCAAGAATCTAGAGGCAAAGGCTTCGGCAAGAAGCTTCTCGAGCGACTCATCGAAGAAGCTGTAAACCAACAGGCCCAAGAGATCTTCCTCGAGGTGCGCGCCGACAACGAAGTCGCCCAAAACCTCTACCTAGCCCTCGGCTTCGAACACATCGACACTCGCAAGCGCTACTACCAACCGGCCGACGTCGACGCCTGGGTCATGCGTCTAAAGCTCCAGAAGCAAAACACCGCGCAACCGCTCGTTCTCGGCATTGAATCTTCGTGTGACGAAACCGGAATCGGCATCGTGCGCGGCAACACCCTGCTCGCCAATGTGATTTCGAGCAGCATGGACCTCCACGCCCGCTTCGGCGGTGTGGTTCCTGAGATCGCCGCCAGAGCCCACCTCGAAGCCCTGCAACCAACCCTCGAGAAGGCCCTCAAAGAGGCTCAGATCGACCTGAGTGAGCTCGACGCCATCGCTGTGACCAACGGCCCTGGCCTAGCCGGCGCTCTCATGGTTGGCGTTGGTGCAGCCAAGGCTCTGGCCGTAGCCACCGGCAAACCGCTCTATGCCGTCAACCACCTCGTTGGCCACGTTGGCGTCGATGTTCTCGAACGCGGCGAAGTAATCACGCCAACTATCGCCCTGCTCGTCTCGGGTGGCCACACGTCATTACTCAAAGTCAACGACCTACTCGACGACGTCGAACTGCTCGGCGAAACCATCGACGACGCCGCCGGCGAAGCCTTCGACAAGATCGCCAGACTCCTCGACCTCGGTTACCCGGGCGGCCCAAAGATCGACGAACAAGCCGCCAAGGGCGACCCGAAGGCAATCAGGTTCCCGAGAGGCCTGACTCTGCCAAAGGACATGGAGAAACACCGCTACGATTTCTCGTTCTCCGGTCTCAAAACCGCCGTCGCCCGCTGGGTCGAGGTCAAAGAAGCGGCCAACGAGCCCTATTCGATTCCCGACGTAGCTGCATCGTTCCGTGAAGCGGTTGTCGATGTTCTGGTAACCAAAGCAGTCAACGCCTGCCTCGACAACAAAATCCCAAGACTCCTACTCGGCGGTGGCGTAGTAGCCAATGCTCGATTGAGAGAACTCGCCAAAGAGAAGTGCGAAGCCAACGGCATCGAACTCAGAATCCCTGCCTTCAGCCTCTGCACCGACAACGGCGCAATGATCGCCGCCCTTGGCGCCCAGCTGGTCATGGCCGGCCGCAAGCCGTCGAACCTAGAGTTTGGTGCCAACAGCACACTGCCGGTTACGACAGTGCAAACTATCTAGGTTCTTGCCAACACTTCAAACTTTCGCTAAAAAGGTGTTTGGAGGAATCATGGCACTAAACGACAAGCAGAAGAGCACCATCAAGTCGCTCGCTCCTTGGGTGCTTTACGTCGCCGCCTACGTGACACTCGGCATCCATGGCATTTCAACGGCCGCCCCATACATCTGGCTCGCTGGGCTGGTGCTCTCGGTAGTGCTCCTGATTATTGATAAGCGAAACGCAAAGGCCAAGGTTGAGCACATCATCGCGATTTGTGTTGGCGTCGCAGTGCTCGTCTTCCTCATGCTCGCGACCATACTTTTGGCGATGATCATCGGAAACTTCCTAGGCGCCATCTTTCAGACATTAGGCTCCCACTAGAACTGTTAGCAACCACCCAGCGTCAACACAGCGTTCTCTCAGGTTCGCTTGCTCTACTATGAACAGCCAAACAAAGGAGAACCCATGGCAGACGAAAAAAAGGTAGACGACTCAAAGAAGTTTGACCTCACCAAGCTCAACAACCTGGCAGTGGTTTCACTTGCAACCGCAGTCACCGGTTTCGGTGCAGTTGCCGGAATTATCACCGGACACATCGCGCTAGCTCAGATCAAGAAAACTGGCGAAGCTGGCCGACCAGCAGCACTTGCAGGTGTTGTTCTCGGTTACGTATTCGTAGGCCTAGGCGTCGCAATGGCAATCGCCGGCAGCGTTATGCGCCTTCGCGGTTACGACATGGGCCACAACGGCATGCGACCAAACGAAAACGGCATGATGGGCGGCCAGTTCGGCGACCACATGGGGCAAGATGACTTCAACCAGGGTGACATGCTGCCTCCAATGCCCATGCCTGATCCAACCGTTACACCTGGTGTAACCACCAACTAGCAGCAAAGCATCAACTGTATTTCCCCTTGCAGAAAAACCCCGTCGCCTAGCAGGTGGCGGGGTTTTTCGCTGTGCACATCCTTGACGGAGCCAAGACAACCTGTATCATAAAAGATACGAAAGGAGTCAATGTGGCCGAGTTTAGAAGCAAGTTCTGGGATCACCTAGAAGACGATTTGAAAGATCCAGAGTTCGCCCGAGGTTTTTATTCGTTTGGCGTGCAAATCAAACTAATCGATCAGTTGTTAAATCAACTTGACGAAAAGCGCGTAGAGCTAGGCGTGAGTAAATCAGAACTCGCTAGGGCCCTTGGTGTTCAGCCTTCGAACATGAGAAGACTCCTGGGCAAAGGTCCGAAAAATCCGACGCTGAGCACGCTCGTTGAAATTGCTTTCGCTCTGGGTTTCAAAGTCACTCTAGAACCACTGCAAGCCGAAGACACCGAAACGGTTATGCCAGCTCGCGAGGGTTCGCAGAAAGATACTGCTCACCAGCAGTAAGAACGCTCGCGTAGTCGGACGCCTTGAAAGTGGAACCAAAGCTCTTTCTCAGGCCCGCAATGACAACGAGGAGCGGCCGATCTACTCCGACCGCAAAGTAGTCGAGGCGACAAAACAATCGAAAGTGCTCACGATTTGGGCCATCAACTCGAACTTCAAACCATCCACTCAGATCACCGTGCAGAGCCTCCCAGTAACCACCACCCGAATACTTCCAGGGAGGAGCCTTAGCAATCTCCACAAGTAGTTTTCTAAACTTCTCCCTGACCGGCCGCGGGCAACTTTGAATGAAGTCCAGAGGCGGAACCATTTTCTGATCGACACCTGACCCAGCGAAAAAAGCAACCGTGTGTGGCGAACTTCTAAAGCTCAACGACACAGGATCCACCACCTGAAAACCTTAGGTCTACAACCCCTTCAGAAACCGATCCTCACAAAACCTGTGGAATGCTAAACACATGACCTACAACTGGGGCTTCGTCGGCGCTTCTGGCATCGCCAACGCCATGGCCAAAGACTTCGCGCTCGCCGGCCTGAACATTGGGGCCGTCGCCTCCCGAGATTTAGCCCGAGCTCAAACATTCGCCAACAACCACGGAATAGCAACCGCCTATGGCGATTACCAACAACTAGTCAACGACCCAACCATCGACACCATCTACGTTTCAACCCTCAACCACCTCCACAAAGAGCATGCCCTCCTAGCCATCAACGCCGGTAAACACGTGCTGGTCGAAAAGCCGTTCACCATGAACGCCCACGAGGCCCTAGAAATCCAGGCAGGCGCTAAAGCCAACAACGTCATGGCCATGGAAGCGATGTGGACGCGTTTTCTACCAAGCCATCTCGAATTACAAGAAGTCATCGAGTCAAAAGAACTTGGCGAAATTAGGCTTTTGACCGCCAGCCACAATCAACTCCTCACCCATGTCGAACGCCTGCAAAACCCAGACCTCGGGGGCGGAGCCATGCTCGACCTCGGCATCTACCCGCTCTCGTTCGCCTACCGAATCCTCGGCAAACCATCCGCAATCCATGCCAACGGCCAACTAACCGATAGAGGCGTGGACGAGTGGGCAGCCGTCTCGCTCGAATACGAAACCGGCGCCGGCGCATTACTCACCACCTGCATGAGCGCAGCCGGTTCAACCACGGCAGAGATCATTGGCACCAAAGCAAGAGTCGAACTCGATGGCCCGTTCTACAACAACGTCGCCTGGCGCATCATCGGCCCAGACGACAATTTGATTCGTGAATACACGCCAGAACAACGAGGACGCGGAATGCAGCACCAAGCCCTTCACTTCGAAGAGTCCCTAAGTAAGGGCTTGAAGGAAAGCCCGATTCTTCCGCTCGGCGAGAGCGTTGAGATCATGAAGGCGATGGACTCTATTCGGCTACAGGTTGGGGTTCCACAAAAATAGCGCGGTGGGCGTCCCCGATTCGCGTGACTATGAGGGTGGCCTTGTTCTTACCCTTTGGTGAGAGTTCTTTGCGCAGCTCTTCTGGGGTGATGTCGGCTCCGCGCTTCTTGATTTCGAGGGTGCCGATGTCGTTCTGTTTGACGTAGGCCTTGAGTTGTTTGCGGTCGAATGGGAGGACTTGTTCGATCTTGTAGCTCTTGAGCCAGGGTGAGGTTTTGTTGTCGTTGCCGGTTAGGTAGGCAATCTGGGGGTCGATCGTGTGGGTGTTGGTTTGTTCGGCGAGCAGGTTGATTAGGTGTGATCTGATGACGGCGTTGTCGGGTTCGTGAATGTATTGGCCTAGTTCGCCAGTTGGGGCCGGTTCTTCTTTTTGGTTGGTCTTGAGTTCGTGTTTGCCGTCTTTGGTTATCAGGAGCGCTGAGCGGGTGACGTCTTGGCGTTTGGTTTCGTTGAACCAGAGGGAGAGCTCGACTAGGTCGCCTTCGACGGACACCCACTGGGCTTCGGCTTCTTGGGGGATCTGGTTGTGAGGGTGGCCGGGGCCGAGTTTGATGCCAGACGGCTTCTTTTTGGCTTGTTCGATTACCCAGTCAAAGTTGGGGGCGAAGTCTTGGGGGTTAAAGAGTCTGGCTTTGGAGTTTCTTCTTGCGGGGTCGAAAAAGAGTGCTTGGTGTTGTTCGAGGTCGAGTTTGGTGACGTCTTGGTTGTTGACTTCGACGTTGTCGAAGATGGCTAGGTTATAGGCGGCGATGGCCGAGGTGACTTCGTCGATTTCGTAGGCGCTGACCTTGAGGTCGAGTGATGCGAAGGCAAGTGATTCGGCGCCGATGCCGCAGCCGAGGTCGGCTACTTGGGTTACGCCGGCTTGATTGAAGCGGTTGGCATGGAGGGCGGCTACTTGGAGTCTTGAGGCTTGTTCCAAGGCGTCTTCGGTGAAAAACATTCTTTCTGCGAATTCGCCAAACTTGGTTTCGGCTCGTTTTCTCAGTTTTGCTTGGCTCAGGGCGTTGGCGATTAGGGCTGGGTCATGGCCCTGGGCTCTGAGTTTGGTGATGGTTTTGACGATGTCGAGCTTGGTCGTGTAGTCGATCTGCGCGAGGAGCGACTGGCCCTCTTTGGAGAGCAGTTGCAAGAATTCGTCGCGGTTCACGGTTCAAGCCTATTTGTTAGCAACTAGCACTCGCCTTGCAAGAGTGCTAATGGTGATTTAGAATTGAAGAGTCTCAATCGAGGCCCACAACTTATTAGAAGAAGAGGTCATTGTGTCTGTAAACATCAAGCCACTAGAAGATCGCATCGTCGTTCGCCTGCTAGAAGCCGAGACCGTCACCGCTTCGGGTCTGGTTATTCCAGACACCGCCAAGGAGCGCCCACAGGAGGCTGAGGTTATTGCCGTAGGCCCAGGACGCGTTGACGACAACGGAGTTCGTATTCCTGTTGACGTGGCCGTTGGCGACAAGGTGATCTTCTCGAAGTACGGCGGCACCGAGCTTAAGTTCGAAGGTCAAGAGTTCTTGATTCTTTCGGCTCGCGACGTTTTGGCTGTCGTAGTTCGATAAAGCATTTGTAAGGGGCGCCTCGGGTCTTTGACTCGGGGCGTTTCTCTTTGTGGTTAGTGTTGGTGGGTGAGCTCAACTAATACGGCTAAGGGTCTGACCTACGGGTTGACCGCGTATTTGATTTGGGGTTCGTTCCCGATCATCATCTCTGCTTTGGGCTTTGCTACACCCGTTGAGGTTGTGGTTTGGCGAGTGGTCTTCGGTTTCTTGGCTGCCGTTGTTTTGATCACTGTGAATCGCTCTTGGGGTTCGGTTCGTTCGGTGTTGTCTTCGAGGTCGTCGCTGGTTTGGATTCTGGTGGCCGCGGTTTTCATCATGATCAACTGGCAGGCTTACGTGATCGGTATTGCGTCTGGTCACGTTGTCGAGTCTTCTCTGGGTTACTTCATCAACCCGATAGTCACCATTGTTTTGGCGGTGATTTTTCTCGGGGAGCGGTTGCGGGTTTGGCAGTGGGTTGCTGTTGGGGTCGCTTTCGTTGCCGTTTTGATTCTGACTTTTGATTATGGGCGCCCGCCATGGATCGCTCTGATATTGGCTTCGTCTTTTGGTATTTACGGTTTGGCGAAAAACAAGCTCGGTGGCAAGGTTTCGGCTTTGAACTCGTTTGCGTTTGAGTCGGGCTTTTTGCTACCGGTTGCTCTGGTCGAGTTTGTGTTTTTCATGCCGCTGGGTTCGCAGTTCGGGGCGGCTGGTTTTTGGGGTACGTTCGGTTTGGTTGGTTTTGGAGTGATGACGGCGATTCCACTAATTCTGTTCGGTTCTGCGGCTAAACATCTGCCGCTTTCGTGGGTTGGGTTCATGCAGTTTCTGACCCCGATCATCCAGTTCAGCCTGGGGCTGTTCTATTTTCACGAAGAAATGCCGTTGGCGCGCTGGTTTGGTTTTGGTTTGGTTTGGTTGGCGCTGGTGTTTTTGTCGGTTGACATGGTTTCTTCGCGCAAGAAGGCTGTGAAATAGGGCGTTTACGCCGAATTGTTCGTATCGAAACAAGATTGTTACACGTGTTTTTTGCCTTGATTTGTCGCGAAAAACGGTGCTTGTTTGGGTGAATTCAGCGTAATCCGCAGTTTTTTCTGTGTTTGGCGACGAAATGCCACTTAGGTTGAGGTTAAGGGGTAGTGAATTCGTTGAAATAGTCGGTAACTGAGGTGCGCTTATTCGCTCGGCTGGCTATGCTTTTGCCTAGTGGTACGGGAGTTCCCTCTCGTGCCCGCTTCCATTCGAAACGGAGAAAACATGAACAAGAACCTCAAGCGAGGACTTGGCCTAGTAGCTGCTGCTGCGACCGCCGCTTTGGTCCTCTCTGGTTGCGCTGCAGCCAGCTTTGATGCAAAAAACTGCAAGGATGCCAAGCTTTCGCTAGGTAGCCTTCTTCCGACCACCGGTAGCCTCGCGTTCCTTGGTGCTCCAGAAATCGCAGGTGTAGACCTTGCTGTTAAGGAGATCAACGAGAACGGTGGAGTTGGCGGCGCTTGCGTATCTGTCAAGCACACTGACTCGGGCGACACCACCACCAACATTGCATCGCAGTCGGTAGCAGCTCTAAACGCTGCCGGTATTGACGCATTCGTCGGTGCTGCATCGTCTGGTGTAACCCTTTCGGTTATCGACCAGGTTGTAAAGGACGGAATGGTTCAGGTTTCACCTGCTAACACCGCTCCGGTACTAAGCACCTACAGCGACAACGGTTTCTACTTCCGTACCGCTCCATCAGACGTTCTTCAGGGACGCGTACTAGGTAACCTCATCATCAAGGATGGCCACACCAAGGTTGGCTTCTTGACCATGCAGGACCCATACGGTACCGGTCTTCAGGAGAACGCAGCGAAGTCGATCCTTGCCCAGGGCGGAACCGTCGTAGGCAACCAGGTCTTCCCAACCGCTACCAAGAACGCAAACGCACAGGTTGACAAGCTTCTCGCTCAGAAGCCTGACGCTATCGCTCTGATCTCGTTCGACGAAGCAAAGGTTATTCTTCCTTACCTTGTAAAGACCAAGGGCTGGGATGCAACCGCGCTTTACCTAGTTGACGGAAACACCGCCGACTTCTCGAAGGACTTCACTGACTTCAACATCGCTGGCGCTCAGGGAACCATTCCTGGTGTTATCGCCAACGACGCCTTCAAGACTCGCCTAGCAACCGTAAACAAGAGCCTCACCGTTTTCGCTTACGCTGCTGAGTCATACGACGCCACAATGTTGATCGCTCTAGCTGCATCTGTTGCAGTTCAGAACGGTGAAGACGTTACCGGTGCAACCATCAAGAAGTACATGGTCGACGTCTCAAAGGGCGGCACCAAGGTTGACTTCTCGAAGGCCGGCGGTTACAAGACAGCTCTTGACTTGATAAAGGCTGGCAAGGACATCGACTTTGAGGGTGTCTCTGGCCCGATCACGTTCGACGCCAATGGTGACCCAACCGAGGCTTACGTAGCTACGTACATCTTCGGCACCAACAACAACAACACCCCTCAGGACCAGGTATACGGAAAGATTGGCTAATCGCTAATCTCCTGAAAAGAGAATCCCCCAGCCTTTTGGCTGGGGGATTCTCTTTTACCCTTTAGGAAAACTTGGTTATTTTTGTTCGGCCAGGTTGCCGAGGTAGAGCTCGACCATCTTAGGGTCGGCGAGCAGCTCGCGCCCGGTGCCCGTGTAGGCATCCTTGCCCTGATCTAGCACGTAGGCGCGGTCGCAGATCTGCAGGCAGCGGCGAGCGTTCTGCTCAACCATGATCACGGTCACACCAGCCTCGTTGACGCTGCTAACGTGCAGGAAGGCTTCGTCTTGTCGAACGGGCGAGAGACCGGCGCTGGGCTCGTCTAGGAGCAGAACCTTTGGGTCGACCATGAGTGCGCGAGCCATCGCCACCATCTGGCGCTCACCGCCCGAAAGCGAGCCGGCGCGCTGGGCGCGGCGCTTGAGAAGTTCGGGGAACACATCGGTGACGAACTCGAAGCGTTCTTTGAAGCGCTTCGGGGTCTGAAAGACACCCATTTCAAGGTTTTCTTCGATTGTCAGACTCGGGAAAACGTTGTTGCTCTGCGGCACGAACGCGACACCCTTGGCGACGAGCTTGTTGGCCTTAAGGCCGGTGATGTCTTCGCCGTTTAGCGTGATGGTTCCTTCACGAACGTTCACCAAACCAAAGATGGCCTTCAGCAGAGTAGATTTCCCGGCGCCGTTCGGGCCGATGATTCCGATCAGTTCGCCCTGCTTGACCGTGATGTTGCAGTCGTTCAGGATGTTGACACCCGGGAGGTAGCCGGCGTAGAGACCCTTGGTTTCGACAACCGTGTTGTTGCTAGCCATTAGTTGCCTTTCGCTTGCTTCTCGGCGCCGAGGTCGGTGTCGTGGTGGGCGCCGAGGTAGGCGTCGATCACGGCAGGGTTTTTCATGACCTCGTTCGGCGGGCCTTCGGCAACAATCTTGCCTTCGGCCATGACGATTACCCAGTCTGAGATGTTGCGAACCATGTGCATGTCGTGCTCGACGAAGAGAACCGTCATGCCCTCGTTCTTTAGCCCTCTGATGTGCTCGAGGAGGCTCTGGGTGAGTGCAGGGTTGACGCCGGCCATTGGCTCGTCTAGCATCACTAGCCGAGGCTGGGTCATTAGCGCGCGCGCCATCTCAAGGAGCTTGCGTTGGCCGCCAGAGAGGCTGGCTGCGAAATCATCGCTCTTAGCGTCTAGCTTGAAGCGAGTCAGCAGCTCGACGGCTCTGGCCGTGATTGCGTCTTCGTTGCGCTTCCAAAGCGGTCTGATGAGGGCGCGAAGGAGGTTCTCGCCAGGTTGCTTCTGGGCACCTAGGCGCATGTTCTCCATCACGGTGATCATGTTGAGTGACTTGGTTAGCTGGAACGTGCGAACCATGCCCATTCTGGCGACCTTGAAAGCTGGCACGCCGGCGAGCTTCACGCCGTCGAAGGTCCAGTCACCCGAGTTCGGCTGGTCGAAACCGGTTAGCAGGTTGAAGAACGTGGTCTTGCCGGCACCGTTAGGTCCAATCAGGGCGGTGATCAGGCCGCGCGGGATCTCGACGTGCTCGACGTCAACGGCGACGTTTCCGCCGAATTGACGCCGGACGTTGTCGGCGATGAGTATCGGGTCAATCTTTGCGCAACCTGGAACAGCTGCGCCTTTTGCGATCTGACTAGGCATTGAAGTACAGCTCCTTCTTGTTGCCGAAGATTCCTTGCGGACGGAATATGACCAGCAGCATCAGAGCGATACCAACCAGCATGAAGCGAATCGCCCCAACCTGGTTCTGGGTCAGGAACGTGATGGTTCCGTTGTCGACTCCGGTTGAGAGGAGGTCTCCGGTGAGCGAGAGCAGTGACCAGAAGATCATCGCGCCGACGATCGAACCGATCACGGTCGAAGCGCCACCGAGAAGCAGGATCGTCCAGATGTAGAAAGTGAGCGTGGTGCCGTAGTTGCCGGGCTGAACCGAGGTTGGTAGCACGAACAAGATTCCGGCGAAGGTTCCCATGAGACCACCGACAACCAGCGACTGCATCTTGTATGAATAGACGTTCTTGCCGAGCGAGCGCACGGCGTCTTCGTCTTCGCGAATACCCTTGATTACGCGACCCCAGGGGCTGCGAATCAGGATCGCCAGAAGGATTGCGAAGACCGTCACGACTAGCCAAGAAACAACTATCGCGAACAGGTCGTCCTGGTTGAAATCCCACACCCAGAACTTGTAGTGACCGACCGGAATCGGGTTCATCGCGTAGAAGCCATCGGAGTACTGGTTTAGCCCTTGAGGGCCGCCGGTGACCGGCTGAGCCGAGGTGGTCGAGACGATGAAGCGGAACACTTCGGCTGCCGCGATGGTAACGATTGCCAGATAGTCGCTTCTGAGCCGCAGTGTTGGTATTCCGAGTAAGAAAGCCATGGCGATAGAGGCGATAACCGCGACTCCGACCGCTGGCCAAAACCCGAGGTGAAAGAACTTTACCGAGATCGAGAACCCGTAGGCACAGACCGCCATGAACACGGCCTGACCGAAGTTGAGTAGACCTGTAAAACCGAAGTGCAGGGCGATACCGATCGCGGCCAGTGCGTAGGCGGCGGTGATTGGCTGAAAGAGCCAGCTGATGGCGTTACCTAAAATGAGATCCATTGGTTACCTATCCGATTCTCTGCTTTTTGCCCAAAACGCCCTCTGGCTTCACCAGTAGCACGAGGATCATGACGACCAGAGCCGCCGCGACCTTCAGGTCTGGCGGAATCACCAGGGTCGAGAGTTCTACCAGCAGGCCGATGATCATCGCGCCAACCGCGGCTCCCGCCGAGGTGCCGAGACCACCGAGGGTTACCGCTGCGAAAATCAAGAGCAGGTTCCAGAAGCCGGTGTCCCAGGCTGCTTGCTCGTAAAGACCGATGAACACACCCGCGATACCGGTTAGCACGGCAGCGATGATCCATACAATTCTGATGATGTGTTCTACGTCGATTCCGGTCGATGCCGCGAGTGAAGGGTTGTCGCTCACCGCACGGGTCGCCTTGCCGATTCGAGTCTTGGTCAAGAACAGGCTGTAGGCAATAAGAACCACGACCGAGAGGGCGGAGCAGATCACGTTCACGGCCGGCATGCTGATGCCGAGGATGCTCCAGGTCGCGCCCTGGGTGAGCACCTTGGTGTCGCCACCGAAAATCATCTGAAGTGCGTAACGAACCACCATCGAGAGACCGATCGAAACGATCATCATCTGGGTGAGGCCGATTCGCTTCTTTCTCAACGGACGCCAAATAAAGGCGTCCTGTGCGTAGCCGAATGCCGTAACGATCAAGATGGCCAGAAGTGCCGCGGGAATCAGATCTAAGCCCAAGACCCGGTTGAAGACCCAGGTCGATAGTGCGCCGATCGAAACCATTTCACCGTGGGCGAAGTTGCTAAGGCCTGTGGTGCCGTAAATCAGCGACAGGCCGATGGCCGCCATCGCGAGCATCAGACCGAAGTTGATTCCGTTGAACAGCGCAACCACTACCGGGTTTTCGGCAGCCTTTGGCTGGTTTGGCGAGGTAGAACCGCAGTCGATCGGCACCAGCTTGAAAGCCGCGCTCGCCGAGTTGACCATGTTGAACACGACCGTGCGAGTTGATGTTCCAATCAGAACGCGATCTTTTGGCAGGGTGGTCTTGTCGAGCGTTACGGTGAACTTGTCTTTTAGGTAGCGGGTCGTGGTCGGGGTTTGAACCTCCCAGACACCTTTTTTGTCGGTGACCAGGTTGGCGCTGGTGCCCGGGCCGGTGACCGAAATCTTGATCCCGGGGATTCCAACACCGCAGTCTGCGATTTTGCCGCCGAGGATGAACGTGGTCGCGATATCGCCGGTCGGGCTCGGGGTTGGAGTCGCTGCAAAAGCGGATGATCCACCGAAAAAGAATGCGAACAAAAGGGCGATGATTCCAAGCCATTTGCGGCTGGCCATTGGCGATATGGACTGGTTCAAACCAACCTCCATTTGTCGATGGCGCCGATTCGCGCCATTGCTGTTTCAAGATTGAACCTTACTAGAGATAGAGACCTCTTAAAGGGGGTTTTACCGAATAGAAACAAAGGTGTTATCACGGGTAGAATTACCGAAACAAACCTCTTAACGGCAGGTCTTACTAATGACTCAGAATGACCCTTTCGGTTTCCTAGGGCTCACCTACGACGACGTCTTGCTCCTGCCCGGTGAATCCGACATTGTTCCGAGCCAGGTAACCACCAGAAGTCGCATTTCTAAGCGCGTAGAGGTCAACATTCCGCTACTTTCTTCGGCCATGGACACCGTTACCGAAGCGCGTCTGGCAATCGCCATGGCTCGACAGGGCGGCATCGGCGTTTTGCACCGCAACCTTTCGCTCGATGCCCAGGCCGAGCAGGTTGACCTAGTCAAGCGCTCAGAAG
>Ga0114964_10001442_pt1 | contig 17320 bp, 19 predicted proteins | sample C_131016_MF_Meta_FD_92638 | JGI IMG/M metagenome (GOLD analysis project Ga0114964, IMG submission 92638) | Freshwater microbial communities from Lake Croche, Canada to study carbon cycling - C_131016_MF_MetaG | ecosystem: Environmental > Aquatic > Freshwater > Lake | place: Lake Croche, Canada... | reverse complement strand
AGACTCCTCATATACAGTTTCCACTGAGTTAACCTTACCTTCTTCCTCATCGAATATCTCTTTGAACAACTTTTCTATTTCTTCTATTCTAATATTTGCCATATTTTATATTATTTTTCTTCTATATATAACTCTACCGTCAATCCCCAATACATAATACTCTTACAAACTTGCGATTTAATCTTTGATATATCATATGTTTGTGATATATGAAGTAACTGTTTACTAATAATACTTTTAACTTTTAATACTTCATCTATATTATCATCTGTGTAATAAACATCAATTCGATAGAGTTTATCTGAGATACCCCAAAATGACATGTCCGCACCAATTTCCTTATGATTCGGTAAAAGTATGTCAAATATTTCTTCCTGACCGGCTGTTGTGAGTGACTCATTAAATTTCTTAATTCTCATTATTTATATTGTTTATCATATATTTTTGTCTTCAAATCGATTATCTTTTTGATATATCCATTTCTACGCAAAAGCTTGAATACTAAGTTCTCTGTCGAAAACTCACCTTCTTTATCCAAACCTTTTTGTCTGTTTTCTTTTATTTTCTTCCAAACTCTTTTAAGCTTCTCAGATAATTCTTTATATTCATATTCATGCTCGGATTCATCTTCTATATCATCCACTCTATTCATTATACTCTCTGCTTTAATTCTTATTAAGTCTTCATCAGGTATAAAGTTCTCTCTCGTTGGTTTTTTAATCCACTCATTATTTAATAATGAAAAAATACCAGTTGAGTTATGCTTCTCTTTGATATCTTGACAATATAGTTCAACTTCATAGCCTGATATAAGAATATCATGATACTCTTTCCACAACTTTTCAACTGAGTCTAAATACTTCTTGACCAACACCTCATCTTTATTTATATCACTAAAGTCAAAAATAATATGTAAGTCGAAGTCCGAGTAATCACTCCAATTAAAATTTGCTAAAGAACCAGTTAGAACGATATCATTAATATCTATATCTAAGTCAAGATTTTTAATATAATCATCGGCAATCTTTAGTAGATCCTCTTTTATATTTTCATCAATCTCAAAATTGTCCCATATTTTAGGATTTAATTCATCTTTAAGATAAAATGACTTTATAGGTTTAAAATCAGATTCTTCTTTAAATTCAAAAAATTTGGATAGCATTACAATTTTTTATTTTAATATATATATTAAAATCAATAGTCATAAAAATGAAAATAAGGTCATATTACGATTTTCTACTAGAATCTATATTATATACATCCTATAAATTTAAGACCGTTCTATCAAGGATGGATAATCATCTCGGACAACAATTACTATCGTTAATAGGCAAAGACATAAAAACAAATTTTAATGTTATTAAAACAACTGATAAAAATGATATCATATCATTCTTACCAGACGGACAAACAACCACTAAACTAAAAGATGTGTCGATTGAATCACTATTTGATATAGATAGTAATAATAAAACTTCGATTGGTAGGTTAGTCAGAGCTATACTTAAAGATAATAAAATAACATTTGTTGATAAGGATATAGAGGATTTTGTTAATGACTTCAAAGCAACTTATGAAATGGTTGAAGGAAATGTAAATATTAAAATTGTTAGTGGTGAAGAGATAAGAGATCGATATCATGTAGATGGCTATAGCCAACGTACTATGTCAGGTAGCGGAACACTAGGTAAATCATGTATGAGATACAGTGACGCTCAAAGTTATTTAGATATATATGCCTTCAATCCAGATGTATGTAGATTAGTTATAAAGCTGGATGAACGTGGTAAGTTAGAAGCAAGAGCCCTACTATGGACAACTAATAAAGGTTTATTTCTTGATAGAGTTTATTACACTGATGATTCTGATGAGGATTTACTAAATAACTGGGTTAAGGTTAAATTTGATAATAAAGTAATACTATATGAGGATAGCTATACCGGCTTAGAGGTTCAGTTAACCAAAGGTGACGACAAGGCAACAAAGAGTTCAGAGTTTCCCTATATGGATTCGTTACCTTATTATAGTTTCTCAACATGTAAGCTATATAGTTATGAAACAAAAGTTAAAGAAGATAGAAAAGGATTAATATACATGCACGATACCGAAGGTGGATATGATGAGATGAATCTGATATATTCTGATTATCATCGAGGTCATTATATGGAGGAGGATTTAGCCTGGAGTGTAATGTTTAATTCTTATTTGCGTAAAGACTTGTCTCATTTTATAGAATACTATAATGATTGGGTACCAGGTCGTGAATGCGGATATTGTGAGGTGTTAGATGAGTATCGACTTTATAGCGATTTAGTTAGTGTTAATATAAATCTTGATGGAGATGAGGAGTTTTATCCAAAACAAGATTCACATAGTAAAGACTACAAGAAGGATGTAAATGGTGATTACTATTTAAATGAACTGTTAGAAGAATATGATGGTAATTTTTATGTTAAGGGTCAGACAACTAAAGCTTATAAGGTTTTTAAAACATCACTAGCCAAATTCCAACAGATATATAACACTAAATATGATAGAGCATTTGAATCTGATAAGGTATTTGGTATAAAGATGAGTAAGAAATATGAAATGATAGACAACTCAACATTTTATGAGCTATCTTATTCAAAGATGATTTATTCGGATGTTGAAAAGATATTAGACAGCCTTGAGCAAACTGATGAAGTTATTGCCAAGAAAAAAGAGATTAGGGATATAAATTCTCAATTATGTGATGAATCAAGCTTCTATCGATATAATAATATACTACACGATGAATTCGGTAGTGCTGATAAAGTTATGCAGATATATCAAAATCATATTAAATATGCAATGGATAATACAACTATACGTGCATTACTGGATGATAGAGCTGTTTCTATTAGTGATGATAAGCAAGGTATTATAGATTATATGTATTATTACATACAAAACCCACATGAGTCAACTTATTCACGATATGGTAGTCAGTATAATAAACACACTATGATGGCACATCTTAGTAAATTTAAATTGAAATATGATATTCTATCCAGTTTTAGGGGCGTAGAGGTTATTATTGAACATTGCATCGGTAAAGTAGTGAATCAAGTACTTAAATCCGACAATGTGGGTAGTAACTATATAAACGTATTTAATCTAATATTAGAAAATCCAGAAATATTTAGCGACAACAATAATAATATTATATAGTATAATATTGATGAAAATAATTGGTAAAAAGGAGAATAATCCTGTATATGTATTTGTACCATATATAATGGTTCAACAATGTGCAACTGTTAGCGGGTCATTCACTCCAATATCAAGACGCAGAAGGAATAGAAGATATTTTTATTGATTTATTAGAATTTCGATATGTGAACAGTTTTGATATATCTTATAACTATAATGATGAAGACAATGGTTATATTAATGGAGTTTCATGTAGAATAAATATTGAAGCTAATAAGGATATTGAGGAAGAACTAAATAAAAAATGTATTAGGATAAAATCACTTTTAGGATTTGATTTTGGACTACTTGTTGATGATTCAGAAGATACTATACCAAGGGTTTATGAATACACATTAACTTGGTATAAAAATAAAAAAGCCTCTTAAAAAAGAGGCTTTTTTTATTTTGTCTTTATATTGAAATATACCCAAAATGAATCATAAGTTATACTAACCAATATCTTATCAGCCCATTTAAACTTCATCAACCAATTCTTGAAATTTGTTTTTATGTTTTGGTATTCTATTGGATCTAAAACACCATTATCCCATCTACCAATACCATAGTATCCAAATGTAAGCACACCATCATTAATATTAGGACCAGATTTTTGTTTATATGGTAGATTATATTTACTCATCTCATTTACCAATTTGCAATAAATTAATAAGTTTTCTATACTAAGTGATACTAAATCTTTCTTCATGGAAATAGAAGAAGGTGATTGTAATAATAATAACCATTTTAATACACTTCGATTGACTTTAAAACTACCAACTCTAACATTACCATTAACAACAAATCCATACTCAAATGTCATATCAGATTTGATACCATAATATACACCACATTCGTTGTAACTATAGTCTATTCTATCCAAGAACATTGCTAGTGATCTAAATCTTTTAAAAACAAGTTTTAATTTCTCTATACTGATATTATCCTCTGAATAATATAAAACCCAATTATCAGGTACGTCTTTCGATTTACCAATATTTTTTAAACCAAGTGCAGTAATGGACTTTAAAAACGACTGAAATATATTTTTACCACCAAATGTTTCATTACTTTCTCTTATAACGACATTCGCCATTATATCAACATCCTTTTCTTTCTCACCATTATTTATGTAGTTGTAAACCCTATCAAATAGCTGTTTCTTATCAAAGTCACCTAATAGATTTACCGCATTTGATATTGATATGTCTGTATCAGCATCATTTATATAATTTGATATTATCGGTATTAAATACTCGTCTTCATGTGCTAACTTTTCAACATATTCACCAATTGAGTGGTATTCTCTTTCAATATCACTATATTTAGATTCTACTATGAAATTATTATATCTTATAATCATATTATATATATTAAAAAATGAAATTAGTATTTCTCTATCATATATCTATCAGCAAATGAGGATGTTAGTCCACCATCAACTCTGGTTATTCTGTAATTATATCCCTTATTTAATGACAAATATGGTTTATTAGCAAGTACATTATTTAGCGTTACTGTAACACCACTTGTAATATTCGCATTAGAATATGATGTTATCACTGAGTTTTTTGTAACATCTAAATCAATCGATGACCCATTAATTGAATTAATAGAGTACTGACCAGAGAAATCAATAACACTACTTGTACCCAATATAAAGTCTTTTAATTGAAGTGTATCACCTTTCTTAATAGAATTACCAATAATATTAGCTGGTGCACCAGTCAATCCAATTGTTAAGAGCCCTGTTTTATTTAAAACAACATCTTGGTTCAAATCGATATCAAAATCAAATCTATCCCACGTCTTTGCTGAGTTTGGTGTTTGATAATATGAATTGTAATATATAGGTAAATCAACCGACCCTATAGCTTTTGTCAATACTGGTAACTGATTAGTTATACCATTTGAATAGTTAACATAAAAGTCTAGTTGTTTATTCTGTGTGGCGTAGCTTGTTGCATCTATTGATATATCAATACTTTGTTTGTAGTAAAGATCTGATGATAAATACACTGTTAGTTTATCATTATTAGGTAACGACAATATTGTTTCATCATTATTTACTATCTTAACTAGGAAGTTTTTGTTTTTAGGAACAGCTATGTTCATTGGTATTGATCCACTCTGTGCATATAAATCGGTTACATTTACTTTATTAATAGTTGAGTATTGTGTATCAGTATTATTCAAAAATATTGTTGGTATTGTATCAGCACCAACATTAGAAACAACCTCAATTGTCTCAGATGATATTAATTGATTGGATTGATATAATGTCAACAGTTGTTCTAAGTTGGCTATCTTAGTATTCATATTAGAAAAATCAGTCTGTGTATAGATTAACTGCTTTACATTATTTAATTGTACTTTTAAGTCAGTCTGCTCAGATATTATGTTTGTAAATGAATCATTCACACTTGATAACCTTCTCATAGCCTCATTAAAGATATTAAAACTAAATAATGAATTTATAGCATCAGGATTATAACTATCTTGTGGATTCTCATTTATTATATTATAGTTTAGATTTAAACTGAATTGATATGATGTCCCATCTTGATTATCATTTGCTGCCAGTTTTTGATACACGGGTAGTCTAATACCAACCTCTGATTCAACTGGATTATTATCTGGGTTGTTTAAGAATGATATACCATATAAATTAGTCTTTGTATTACCATTAGCATCTTCAACTGTATAGTACCACAAAACTGAGTTGAATTCAAAATCTTGTGGAGGTTGATTGTTAACTTCCATAGCATTAAATTGATCAAAGTTAGTTAGCTCTCTGTTATAGATATTCATCTTTATGTAGTGAGCAGTATTGAAGTCAATAGTAACACCATCAAGTGTGCTTCCATTAATTACTGGACTATTTATATCACCACTAACCCCATAATAGTCACCGCTTCTTCTTAGAGTGTCACCATCTGCTGTTTGATATGTGTACTCATATTGTGTATCAAACTGCCCGTAATAGTTACCTGGGTAGTTCTGTGGCGTGTTTACAATAGGCGAATTGAATAATTCTGCTCCTAAAATTTCTGGTTGGTATTGTGAAGGTAATATTGGATAATACATACCTGGTTTATAATTCACATCAACCATTGTTCGGAATAAAATGTCCGGGGTGGATCCTGTATGATCCGGTATACTCGCATATACCTCAGTGTAAGATCTATTCTGAGCCTGTACATTATTAACACCATTTACCTCACCTATATATTGTACTAATTTGTGATAAACTAATTTAGATATACAGCTAGATTCTATTAGTGTCGCTCCGTTATATATCAACCCACTATCTGTATCAAGAACAGCCCTTTGATTATGAGTAGCATCCGCTGGTATTATAATTTTAACATTAATCTGTAGCCCATTAACAATTCCATATGGTGACAATAATATTGAGTTTGCATCAGATATATTATTAATAACAATTTTATCACCAACTTTATAATTAGTATTTGCTGAAAACTCAACTTCCAATCTATTTACATATCCTGGTATAGTGATACCAGTTTCATAAAATCGTATTATTCTATGATCGACAACATTTCTTTCAACCCACAATAACTCTGGAAAATAGGCGTCATCCGTAACATTATTTCTTTCAAATTCAACTAGATTACTAAAATACTGATCACCATCAACAGCAACTTCATAATCAATTATATTTAGCTTTTTACACCATTTCCAAAATATCTTTTCAGTTGTTGTTTCCATGGCAGTTGTATCATAATAATATTCGGTATTATTTAACTTAGAATCTCTAAGTACTTCCTCGTGATTAGCAACATAGTTTCTAAGTGACTCGATTAATTGATCCTGATAAGTCAGAGCTTGTTGACCAGTGGCATTTAGCTTATAAAATGAATTCTCAAAATCAAAAGTGATTGGATTACTATTAGTACCAGAATCTAGATTTTGTTTAGGAAAGTTCAACAAAACATATTTAGAGAAATACATTTTATAACTTTCATTATTATATGCTGCTGATATATCTTCACTAGCACCGGGAAAGGCATAGAACGAAGTACCATTTTTTTTAAGCGACTTATAAAGTGGTGTTGACATAATTATTACTTACTATTTTTAGTATATATTAAATTCTAAACACTCTTATATAAATTGATAAAACATTTTTTAATATATAAACAATATTGATCTAAAAAATACAAATTATATGGAAACTTTTTTTTATGGGATAGGACTACTTATAATAATACTAAATATAGTAATACTATTAAATCATAATATTATCTTTGACACCGCTGATTTTATATTTAAATATAGGAAGATAACTGGTAATAAGCCATGTATAAAGGACTTCAAAGGTAATTTTAGTTATGAGCTGATGTTATTTTGGTCATCAACTGTCATATTCAGCACAACATGGATTGTTATTGGGCTATTCACCAATAACTGGCTAATATTTCTATGTATGATAATTGGAAATATATTCTTTAATAAGTTATCAATGATATTTAAAAAAATATATAAACTAAGAAAGTTATTGATGTTTTTAAAATGTTTTATCATAACTACAATTATTTCTGCGCTAATTATAACACACTTTAGTAGATTACTTTTTAATCATTGATACTACCTCTTGTGCCGCACTTAGTGTACCCTTTATAATATATTCATATAAAGAGAAAACCTTTTTTTCTGATGGTACTTCATCAAAATAGTTTATATCAGATAAAACATCATCAACATCATTTCTCCACTTTAAATAGAACTCATATATATCTGAATCATTTATTAATCCTTCTATTTTAGTTTCATTAGGTGACTTTACGAATGATTCTAAGAAATCGTTAAATATCTTATCATCTTCTGATTTCAATGATGTTTTAATCATCTCTGTTAACTCCTCTTTTAAGTCACTATATTTATCGACATTATCTGTATCTAAATCTTCTCTTAGATATTGATTAAAACTTGATATACGTTTCATAATTTTATTTTATTTTTAAATCGGGTTCTATTTTATTGGACAATAAGAAGCAGAATAAATATATCCCAGATCTTCTTTAATAATTACTCCCATTGCCTCAGCAGCAACTTCTACATCTCTAATACACTCACCATTACTACCCCCAACAATTGTAACTACCTGACCTTTTAGGTCTAAGAATAATTCATACAATCTCTTTGGAACATGATACCACTGGTGATTATTACCAATATATACAATAGCAGTTCCCTCAGTTGTCATATAAAGCTCACCAACCTTTAGTTGATTCTTCTTTTCTTTCTCTTTAACTATTTTATAAGTTTCTTTATCTAGTATCTTTCTGTAGAAATCCGCATCAACATCATATTGATAACGCTTTTCTATTAGTTCTTGTCCATCTTTAAATTTATATACCTCATCCTTATCCAATTCATCTTGAACTTCATCATATAAGTAATCCTTATCAACATTCTTTCCTTGATAGTGATTATCGTAAATAACATAAACATTAGTAAATTGTTTAGCGTATTTCTGTAATTGATTAACATACATTTCGGTAAAGAATTTACGGAATGATTTTTGGACATCTACTATAATCAGATTAGTTGTATTGGAAACAAAGTTTGATTCTTGTATCATATCATATATTGGATTTAATAAGAAAACTATCCGATACCCAGTTAATGAATTATCTTTAGGACGCATAGAAACTCCTTCAAGTCTAGAGTAGATTAAGGTATTTGGGTATGACTTTATCACTCTACTAAACTTCTGTTCAATATAATCTTTAATATTGGTTTGATTATCAACCAATACCTCAAGTGTTACACAATCACATATCCACGCACTATTTGATTTAACTTCAATCAAGTCAGCATTTGATATTGAACCATATAATGTAATAAATCTCTTCTGAACTACGATGTATCTTGTATCCAATAGTTCTTTCCTCATTAGATCGAATCTAGTTAAATGATACTCAATTTTATCATCTTCCATTGATATATCAATGACATCTCTGATAAAATCTATCAAATCACTAGATTGCTCTCTGTAATCATCATTTGATAAGATTGTTTCAATTAGGAAATTCTCAAAGGCTTTTAAATGTTTCATATACTATATATAAAAAAAGCACTATAAAAATAGTGCTTTTCGTTATAATTTATAATTTTTTTCAGTTTATCCCTCAAAAGGTTCAAATCCATTATTATCAAATATGTATCCTTGATCAACCATTTCAATACCATCATTTATATTTTTACCGTAATAAACAGCAGCTGTGGCAAATGCCCCTAAATGTTCAATATATGTATTAAAAACCTCCCAAAGGAATTCATCATCTACACCTTTTATGTTATCATTAGATCCTAAGAAAGATTTTATTTCTTGTGCTTTTTCAATTTTTAGTTCTAAATTTTTCTCATCGTTAAAGGATATAATTAAGTTATTTAACTCTATTCTTATATCCTCTTTTAATCCTTCATTAAGAGAACTGAAATTTCTTACAGCTAACTTATTAATTAGCTCAGCATATTCTGTCAGCTGTGTTTCATATCTTTATTAAATTGGTAATTCTTCTTCACCTTCTTCCTCTTCTTCCTCTGGATTAACTTCTTCAAACCCCTGTCCTTGTGCCTGAGCTTGACCTTGAGCTTGACCTTGAGCTTGACCCTGAGCTTGACCTTGAGCCATTCCTTGTCCTTGTGCCTGAGCTTGACCTTGAGCTTGACCCTGAGCTTGACCTTGAGCCATTCCTTGTCCTTGTGCCTGAGCTTGTCCTTGAGCCTGACCTTGAGCCATTCCTTGTCCTTGAGCTTGACCCTGAGCTTGTGCAGGTCCTTCCACTGGCATTTGTGCTTGTGGTTGACCTTGAGTTTGTGCTTGAACCTGAACTTGACCACCAGTTTGTGCTTGCGCTTGAGCCCCACCGAATAGTGCAGATGGCTCTATTTTATCAACGTTCAAACCTTGTTGAAGAACGTATTTAGTGATTTCTTCTGCTAACTGGACATCTGAAAAGAATTGTCTAGCATTTTTATCTAAGGAGTCTTTAACCTTTTTAATATAAGCATTTAATAAAGACTGTGGAATTTCAGCAGTTACATTTACTTTATAAACATCATCAACAATCATTACACTTTCTTTAATAGCAATCTCTAATTTTCTTTTGCTTGAATAAGATTCGAATTTTCTTATGTGTTTCATTTTAAGAATATTTTTTTTTATATAATGTATATATTATAAATAAAAAGTCATTTTTTATCATTTATGTAATAAAAGCAAAACTATTATACCAATCAACCCACCCCCACCAACTGTGAATCCTAAAAATCGTTGAGTTTTAAGATTAGTTATCTCTCTTTCGTTATTTTTTATAATAGTATCTTTCTTATCAGACTCTTTCTTAGCAAGAATTTCATCAGATACATACTTAGCTATCTGGGCTTTAAGATTATTTATTTCAGCATCTTTTGAGGTACATACTTCATTTAGTTTACTTACCTTAACTTTTAATTCGGCAATATCTTTACCTGATTCAGATACAACTTTAATATAAGCAGAATCTAATTTTTCATAAGACATATGGGATTGCTTTAACAAAAAAAGCATATCATAGTCATTATCTATTTTCTGTGCCTGTTTAACCGATATAATCACACCTAGCGTATCACCATCTTTTATATAAAATGATGGATATTTCAATTGTGCCTTTAAGGATGACATAGATATAATTGTAATTACTGTAATTAGTAGTTTCTTCATATTATTGATTTATTTTTTCACCTAGTGATGACAACAAACTATCACCTGTTCTTTTAACAGGATTTTGTTGTATTTTTAGCATTTGTGAATTGATGGTATTAACACTATTCTTAATCTGACTTAATTGAGTATTTGACTTTGATAAATTAGACTCAATCTGAGTTATTCTACTATCAATAGCTTCTAACTCAGCCACCCTTGCCGCAGTGTTCTTTTCAAGTACCACATATTTAGTTGACATACTATCCAGACTATATTTAATAGCATTTCTATCTTTTTTAATATCCTCTATATCAGCTTTTAACTTATCATTTTCTTTCTTATATTTATCACCAGAGAAAAAGTGTAGATATACAAATATCATGATTACAATACAAGCGCCTATGATGTATAGTGGGTTTAAAGACTTTAACACCGACTTAACAGCCGACATCAAACTTTTTATTATATTAAGTATATTTTCCATAAAATTTGGTTTTTTTTAAAAACTTGACTATATTTGTATTATATATATCAAAAAGTATTTACTACCTTTCACAAAAAAATTTAATAAAATGATAGACAAAATTATATCCTTTGACTTCGATGGTACATTAATAATGACACCAACGCCAGAAATAGGTGAGCCACAATGGGAAAAAGCCACAGGGTTATCCTTTCAAGGAAGAGGATGGTGGGGAAATCCAGAGTCATTAAATACTAAAGTATTTTATCCACCAGTAAACGGATGGGTGTACAAGTTTTTTGATAAATATATCAATGATAAAACAGCATATACATTTATAGCAACTGGTAGACTTGCGAGATTAGAAACTCAGGTTAAAAAGGTTTTAAGATTGCATGATATAGATTGTGATGTTTATTGTAATACTGGCGGTGAAACATTCAATTTTAAATGTCGTTTATTCGAGAGACTTATGAGAGAGAATCCAACAGCAAAAGAACTCATCATGTTTGATGACCGGGAATCACACCTGATACAGTTTGAAGTTTGGGCCAAGAAACAATCTATAAAAGTAACTATTATCGATGTTATTCGCAAGACAACCAAAATAATTAATTAGATGATAGAGAGGAGCACTTTTTCAATATATACTAAAAAAGTTTTATTATGTCTGATGATGAAAGAAAGGAAAAGAAAAGATTGTATGATAAGGAGTATAGAAAGAAAAATAAAGAAAAGTTAAATAAGCTAAAGAGAAGGTGGGCTATTGAAAATCCCGATAGAGTTAAAGAGAGTAGATTGAAAGGTATAGATGCTAAAAAAGTAACTGACCGGAAATATGCTACTGAAAATGTTGAGAAGTTAAATGAGATAAAAAGGAAATGGGCTAAAAATAATCCAGATAAAGTAAAAGCATCAAGTCTGAAATACCATAAGAGTAAAATGTCAAATGATAAACTTTATAGGCTTAAACATATAATAAGTAATATTATTAGAGATGCAATAAAAAGAAAAGGATATTCGAAGAGGTATAAAAGTGCTGATATATTAGGATGCACTATAAGTGAGTTTAAGATATATCTAGAGTCTAAATTTGAGGACTGGATGACATGGGAAAATTATGGAAATCCATTAGACGGTATTTATGAAGTAAATAAGACTTGGGATATTGATCATATCATACCACTAAATAACGCACTAACAGAGGAGGATATTATTAAGTTAAGTAACTATACAAATTTACAACCATTGTGTAGCTATTACAATAGATTTATTAAAAAAGATAGAATTTGTATAGATGAAAAAGACAATTAAGGCTAGCATAAAAATAAATGAAGATAACTCAATTAATTTATCTCTGATATGTAGAGAGTGTGGATCAACAATTGAAATCAACAATGAATCATTAGTATGTGAGAGCGATTGTCAACATGATAGTACACCTATTAGCGAAATTATAAACATATTCGATAAATCAAGAATCACTGAAAATAATATATAGAAAATGGCAACAATTACTAAAGAACAAACATCAACGAAATTAAAAGAATTATTAAGTGAACCATATATTCTATGGCTACATAACGATGACTATAATTCATTTGATTGGGTTATTCAATGTCTAATGAAAATATGCGGACATGAGCAAAGTCAGGCGGAGCAATGCGCACATCTCGTTCACTTTACAGGTAAATGTGATGTGAAGAGAGGGGATAAGGAGAAAATTACAGAAATGTATAATAAACTAAAAGCCGCCAGACTAACAGTAACTATGGATGTTGCTTAAATAAAAAATGTGATCAATTGATCACATTTTTTTTATAACCTAAACCAATTAAAGTCTTTCAATAATTGTTCTAACCCCTCTATTGAATCACATTTAAAAAAGATATCTTCCTCTTCGGAGCCTGGTACAAATTGGGTCAAGCTATAATTATCCTCAATATAGGCACCAACAGTAACAAAGAACCAGTCATCTATTATCTTTACAATAGATAAGTATATGTTTGGTTTACTAGACTTTATTTCTATAAAATGTTTATCAGTTTGTCCTATCGGGCAAACTATATGTTTCCTAACGTTTAGTGGTGTGTACTTTTTAATAATATCTAATTCCTTTCGAGTGAAATCCGCCCATATCTTACTTATTGTTTCTAGTCTTGCCGGTTCATCTTTATATAGGTAAATACCAATCACGCTTAAATCGTCCTCATCTATCTCCTTATATAGTTTCTCAGTAGATTCATTAAACTTCCTTATATGTTTCATAAACTATATATTAAATTCCAAACCATGTATTTCCGTAGCTATTATTCTTATATTGACTCATAAATTTTCTTTGTCTATTTATATTAATAATGGAAGAGTAATCAGCAGCCTCTCTATAATCAATTGACTTCAAAATAGAATTAAAGTAATTTAATTTGTCTTTAGGAATATAGCTATTCGCATAATCTTCAACCATCTCTCGATAATCATTCTTAGCAAATACACTTGAGGCATCAACCAGTGTCATCGTTGTATCATCATTACCAATATCTGCCGCATATCTTACATTACCTGCCGTAGTTATATGTTTAACAAACGTTGTTATCTCTCGAATATTATCCTCATTATTAATGATAAAGTTTTTCTTATCCATTGCTTCCTGATATTCCTTTACTAATAAGTTTTTGTTATCATTTACCTTTAATCCCAATTTTTCCTCAATCGCATCAGATCTATGCTTATACTTAAAGAATATACTGGATCCATAATTGTTGTTACCATCAAATATATTAGGTAGATGAGCAAGAAACTCATTACCATAACTATTAATTTCTAAAACCGCCTTAAAGTTATCAAAATTAAAATACTCAAACATCAATAGATAGAATATTTCAGCCAATTGCTTAACCGATACCAAGTTTGATCTAAACATACCTATTTGTGTTAGACAGAAGAAATCACTCATATGTGTATAGGTATGCTTCTGTGATTCAATAACATCATCAGGCTTCTTACCTAACCTAAATATATTAATAACCGAGAAATCTTGCCCCAATCCTTCTGATATATCGATTGATACAATTCCCTTTATTGAATTTCTTTGTATAGGCATAAATAGCTCATCATCATCAACCCATTTTAAATCTGAATAAGAGAACTTTAATTTTCTATCAAATTCATATATCTGTTCAAATTTATAAGGTTTTTTATTTTTTAGCAGATTCTCAATAATACTCTCGTTTAAAAGTGATCTACTTGAGTTTATGAAACGCAATTCATACTCTTGGTTAAAGGCATCTTCACCACCAATGTTTCTAACCGCATCCTCTTTCCAAGTTGTTGTTTCTGAAACCGCTTGTATTGGTACCTCTAATCCTTCTTTATCTATAAACTGAAATGATTTAGATAATACCTCTGTACAGACATCATTATTATAAACTAATATAACATCCTTTTCAAGATCACTATACCATTTCATTTCCAACTTTGTCAATCCCCCAAATGTTTCTTTAACTTGCTCAAATATTTCCTCTTTTGTCATATTATAAGCATGTAGCTTATTAGCATATAATCTATAATAAGTAACAAATCTACCTGCAACTTGATACCAATATACTCTCATCGCTTTAAAGTTATTCTTTAAAACATCACCATCAACCCTTTCAGCATCAGTAAGTAGCTTATGGAATAAGTTCATACCATTTGGTGTTGATGTTATTATTATTTTAGAGTTCTCAACCGCCGAAACAACCGGATAAACAGCCGTGTAGTACGGCTCAATTATATTAGAAGGGATATGTGCAAACTCATCCAGATATAAAAAGTCAATAGTAAAACCAATCGCTGGTGTTTTACTTCTAGCAGCAGATTTAATTCTACATCCATTCTCAAATATCATTGTTCTTTGACTCCAGTTCTTAATACCTGCTTTTAAAAAGAAAGGTAGATTAACATATATTGATTTAATCTTATCTATGATCTCAATTGTTGTACCAGCTACGTTAGCAACAATCATAATATTTTTATCATTATTAAATGTGATAAAGTGTAGCATGGTAATCGCAGCATTAACTGTTTTACCTGCTTGCCTACTAGCACATAATATACTAAACCTATTCTTTGTATATAAATCTAATATATCTTTCTGATAGTCACGTAATCTGATATTACCAATGCTACCATCTTCTCTCTTTACTTTACAGTATTTCTCAGCAAAATAATGTATATCTAATTTACATCTAATATATTCTTGAATTTCATCTTCTGATAATGCGAATGTTATACCACTTCTCCTAACACCCACTTCATTTTTAAACCACGGGTTCTGATAACGTTTGATTACATACCCATCCGATATTTGTTGTGTTATATCCACAATATTCTTACTTGTGAATATAAATTTCTTCTCTACTTCTTTTTTAGCAACTGCCATAATTAAAAGGGATAACCATTTTTTAAATATATATAGAAAAATAACGTATTCCTTTATGAATAAGGATAAAAAGATTAATGAATTACAGAATGAATTCGAGAGAATTCAAGAAAGTACTGAGATAGATGTTTCAAGGTACCTAGCAAAAAAAGATGACCTACCTGATTTAGGTGAGATTCAGATATATGATTATGATCAAGATTTAACAGAATCAACAGACCAAGCTCTTAAATTATTAGAAAGCTTAGTTGATTTATATTTAGGTGATTCTAAAAGAATTGCTGAACACAATTATATTAAAAATAAGATGAGAGAGGATGCTGCGATATATGCAGAAACTATATTCTTATCAAGAATGACTAGAAAAAATTTCCTTACCCAACTTAGACAGGTGGATAACGGAGATAACTCTGCTAGAATGCACGAGGTGGTTAACCAAACTATTGGACAAATAAGAGAGAATTCTAAGTTCTCATCAAACCAAAGGACTGAATTAGAAAAATTTTACAAAGAAATTAGAAAGGATATGGGTCTGAATGAGATGGCAGAATCCGCACCTCCAGTTGAATTAGATGAAGATGAAATAGACAATAAGGAAAAGACTAAAATAATGGATGCGAGAAATCTAAATGATATGATCGATAATTATCTTAAAAAGAAGGACTAGCCTATAAATACATCAAATGAGATGTAACCTCTTTCTTTAAAGTCTTGTGTCGTGAAATTATCTCCGAATTCATTTTCAACTTTAGACATCATATCTAACTTTATATCAGATGGTATCATACCTGGTTCTGTATTATATATAGTACTACCATCAGTATCAGCTAGTCTGAACCTCAACCAAACTCCTTTATTATCATAAAGATTATATAACTGGGCGGAGTTTAGTATTAACTTATAATAATTAGATATCTTAACTAATTTAGCCAATATATTATCTATCTCCTTATTTATATAAGGTGTTGATTTAAAATTTGGAGAAACCTTTATAGTTAAAATGTCACCTTTATAGTCAACCCATGAACTAGACTTATTACTGAGTGTTCTTTTGAATTTTATATATTTACCCATATTAAACCCCTCAAATGTTTTAATAATATTATTAGGACTTATATTTAACTTATTAGTTATCTTCTTATTCATATAGTTATCAGTTATCTGATTAACAATTAGTGTCGGACAATACTCCGATATATCTTCTTTAATAACCGACTTTAAACCATCTTCTGTTTTATTTAGTAAATATCGCAATACAGTATTACCTTCATTCATAATACACATTGTATCAGAATGCGTATCAAAATAATTTACAACATCATATCTTGTTATTTCTTCATCGATGAATTTATCATCTTTGGTTTTATAACCAACTAAATGTTGCAAAAGAAGTCTAATTACTTTAAATCTAATCTCATCTCTATCCTGATTATAGAATGTATCAGTTATATAATAGAAATTCTTTATTTGTAATCCATCATCTTTAAGTTTATCTTCTAACTTCTTT
>Ga0114964_10001441_pt1 | contig 17322 bp, 20 predicted proteins | sample C_131016_MF_Meta_FD_92638 | JGI IMG/M metagenome (GOLD analysis project Ga0114964, IMG submission 92638) | Freshwater microbial communities from Lake Croche, Canada to study carbon cycling - C_131016_MF_MetaG | ecosystem: Environmental > Aquatic > Freshwater > Lake | place: Lake Croche, Canada... | reverse complement strand
TCGATGCTGACGGCAATGCCCACATGGTCGATGTCACCGAGCGTGCAGTAACAACTCGCACTGCCACGGCACGTGGTTCGGTGCTGTTGTCTAGCGAAGTTGTGGCAATGCTGCGCGATGGATCGGTTCCCAAGGGCGATGTTCTTGCTACTGCTCGCATTGCCGGCATTATGGCCACGAAGCGCACTCCAGATTTGATTCCTTTGTGTCACCCAATTGCAGTTCATGGCGTAAGTCTTGATCTCACGACTGTCGATGCCGGCGTCGATATTGTCGTGTCGGTGAAGACTGCTGACCGCACAGGTGTCGAAATGGAAGCGCTCACTGCTGTTGCTGTTGCTGCGCTGACTGTTGTTGACATGGTCAAAGCAATCGACCCGGGTGCTCAGATCACTGACATTGGTGTCGTTGAAAAAGATGGCGGCCGCAACGGACTGTGGACCCGACGCTGATGACGCAGCGCACAGCTCATGTTGTCACGGCATCAAACCGAGCAAACCTTGGAATCTACCCCGACACCAGCGGACAGATTCTCGTAGAAGGTCTTCGCGAACTTGGATATGACGTTGGCAACGCTCAAGTTGTTCCCGACAATATCGAGCGCATTCGCTCAGCAGTAGGTCACGCAATTGTCACGGGTGTTGATTTGATTGTCACCACTGGTGGAACTGGCATCTCCGAATTCGACGTAACTCCCGAGGCAACACTGCCGCTGTTGGACAAAGTGATGCCGGGTGTTCTTGAAGCATTGCGCGCTTACTCGCGTGACAAAGTTCCTACAGCAGATTTATCTCGCGGTCATGCTGGTGTTGCGGGAAAATCATTCGTTATTAATTTGCCAGGCTCACCAGGTGCGGTGCGGGATGGGCTGGTCATCATTGAACGACTTGCAAGGCACGTACTAGATCAACTCGATGGTGTTGACCACTAAAAAGCTGCGCGCTTCAATCTGTCATTAATTGCAATCGCTACATCGTCACCAACAGGTGCCACAACGACAATTGTCTTAAGTTCTAGTTCATCTGCATGACGCATTGCGGCATAGAGTTCGCGAGCGTAGTCCTCATTTGTATTAGCCGAAAGCAGTCGAACGTAGTGTGCAGGTGTCTCAATGAAGTCGCGGGCAATCAGTCCAGTTCCCGCAAGAACGTCATAGTTTTGTAGTTCGGATTCAGAAATCAATTCAACTTTTGCTCGGGGTGCGTAATGACTATCGAGCATGCCAGAAACTCGTGGACTCTCCATTCGCTCTTGCCCTACGGCCACGCCGGTGATGCGTTCGATGTCGTCCGATGAAATCGCACCTGGTCGCAGAATCACAGGAGCCTCGCCGGTAGCCAGCACGATTGTAGATTCAACGCCAACGCTGCACTGACCGCCATCGAGGACCAGGTCGTCATTCGTCAACAAGTAATCGCCAAGGTCTGCAATGACGTGGTCGACATTAGTGGGGGACACATGGCCAAAGCGATTAGCACTTGGTGCAACTAGGCCAGGAACCCCCGCGTCGTAGAGGTTCTGTAACAGCTCCAGGGCAACGGGATGTTGCGGGACACGAACTGCAACAGTGTCTTGTCCACCTGTGACGGCGTTGAGGGCAAGATCTGTACGCAGCCCAACAATTGTGAGGGGACCCGGCCATACTTCGTTTGTAAGTGCGCTTGCCCATTCGGGAATTTCACGTATCCATTCGCCAAGGTATTCGCCGCTGGCAATATGCACAATCAGTGGGTGATTACTAGGTCGTCCCTTTGCTGCAAAGACTCGCGCGATGGCTATTGAATTGGTTGCATCAGCAGCAAGTCCATAAACCGTTTCGGTTGGGATCGCGCACAAGTGGCCGGCTTGAAGAGCTGCAGATGCGCTGGCAATGCTGTTCGTGCGCAAGTATTACCCCCACCAAAATGCAGTTGCAATTGCCACGTACAAGACAACTAACGAAGCGCCTTCAAACCACGTTGAATCGCCGTCTACAACAACGAGTACCGCAACGAACACGGCCATGAACAGAGCAGCTAGCAACATAGGCGACAGGACAAGGGTGAATGCGCTTGCACCAACCAATGGAGCAGCAAGCACAATCAGCGGTGCGACAGTCATTGCGACCTGCACAGGTGATTGTAAAATAACTTGAAGTGCATATTCTGTTTGGTTCTTCAGAGCGAGTTGAATGCCCACGACATTTTCAACTGCATTGCCTGCGATAGCCACGATGATCAAACCAGCGAATGTGTCGTTAATTCCTAATGTCGCCGTAGCTGGCGTCAATGCTGCGACAAACCAATCTGACACAAACGCAGCACCCACGCCTGCAATTGCGAGCATGCCAATCGCAAGTCGCAACGGCCAATCGCCGTGATGATCCGCTTCGCTCTTTGCGGCGAGTGCCTCAGGATCTCCGGTGGTGTGTGGATCCTCATTGTTACGACGCAGAGTGTCAGGCAATGATGCCAAAAACAAACCAAGTAAAAGAATCGAAACCATCACAGTTAGCGACCGCTCGTGTCCGGCGGCAGGAGTGTGCAGAGCGGCAGTGAGGGTTGGAATCGATAAAGCAAGGACAGACAAGGTGAGCAACAACGCTAGGTGCCGACTATTTTTCTGGTTGAAAGGTTGGCGCCCATGTTTTAAGCCACCAAGGAAAAATGCTGCGCCCATGATTAACAAGATGTTAGCCAAAATCGAGCCAACGATAGTTGCTCGAACCACTTCGAAGAGTCCGGCTTTGAGTCCAAAGAGGATGACAAAAATTTCGGGCAAATTGCCAAGGAAGGATTGCAGTACGCCAGTGGCGCCCGCACCCAATCGATCACCTAGTGCCTCGACACTACGACCGACCAAACTGGCCAAAGTTGCTAATGCGCCAGCGGATACAACAAAGGATAAAACTTGGTTTCCCTCGGAGTAATGAAAAATTCCAGCAGCAACTGCTGTCGCAAGAGTGAGTGCAATAAGTCGGCGATCTGAGTGGCTAAAAACACCCATGCCATGCTGCTGATTGTTCGGAGCCTTTGGCTGACTGGTTCTTTTTGTGCTGGAACCTGTGGGGTCTACTCTGCGACGTGACATGCTTACAGCCTACCGAAGGCGCGTGAGTCACTGAGTTAACTGAGATTGGCCCTCAAGAATCGGTTCTAGCAAAGTGATGAGGGATAGTCGTAGGTCGTTGGCACGTTGGGTAAATTCTTGCTGTCGTGTAGCAAATTCGATTCGCCCCTCAGTGGTCTCTACCCGAATCGGCGTGATTCCAAGACCAGACAACTCGTAAGGTGCCACCTGCATGTCAACAGTTCGAATATCGCGGGCCAAAGCAAAACATGCCCGAGCAATCTCTGATCCAATGAGCGGTGCCATCGCGGAGGCGTACTTATGTAAGTCCATATTTGCGTGGAGACAGCCGGGTTGTTCCATCGATACTTGATCTGCGCGTACCAATTGCAGTGGATTCTTTGGCCGTGCTTCATCGGTAAAGAATCTAAAAGCGTCAAAGTGCGTGCAACGCAAACCGACCTCATTAATGGTTGCGCGGATTTCCTGGTCAGTGAGACGTAACTGCCAGTCAGTGTGCCGAACGGCGTCATCGCCAACGACCATTGCCCATTCATGTAAACCAAAGCAACCATTTTTTGCTGGACGTTCGTGTGTTGACTTCAGAAGTTCGAGAATGCTGCGAAATCTCGCCGATTGATCAGTCACCCAAGTGTGATTCAACGAGATGGTTGATCCGTCATATGTGTAACTTGCTTGCGGGAAATCGGCAACGTCATCTTCGTCAGCTACTAAGGAGACACCACTGCCCGGGTGCCACGCGCGAATTCGGGCAGGACTGATCGGATAGTACTCAAAGAGAAAATCATCAACAGGATGTTTCAGATGATGTGACCGTCGTTCAAGACGCGGGCTAATCCACGGCTCAACGATGTTCTGGTGTTTGCGTTGAAGTGCCTTCCAGGATTCGCGCGGAAGTGGACTCATGATCCGATGAAGTCCCGTAATGCGGCGTTGGAGCCGGTCGCAAAGTGCTCAACGATTCCCCGACCAAGTAGTGCGCCAACAATGTTTCCGGTGCCGCAGTATCCACCGATACCCCACACACCTGGTTGAACTTCCTGAACGAAAGGCAACCCTGTATCCGTGTAACTCACTGTTGCAGCCCAGTGGTTTTCTACGTCAGCAGTGATACCAAGAGCCTTCAATGTCGAGGCGAGATAGTCATAGACAACGTCAGTTGGTTCTTGTGATTCAGTCCATTCACTGTCGCCAGCAACGTCACGTCCGCCACCGATTGTCACGCGGCCGTCAGGAAGTTGCTGCCAATAGTCGTACCCAAATCGCGCATAAACGGGATATTCAAGTTTTTGTGCCTCAGGTTTTGTGGAGACCATTTGAAGGCGAACCGCGCGGACATGTGGGGCTGCTTCAGGTAAAACGCGACTGAGGTTTCCATCAACAGCGACAATGATTAATTTTGCAGTCACAGTCCCATGAGGTGTGTGGACTGCGCCGCTTTCAATTGTTATGGCTGGAGTGTGAGTGAAGAGTTGGGCACCAGCACCAGCTGCTAATTCAGCGAGCATGACTGCGCGGCGGGCTGGATGAAAAACCCCATCTGTTGTAATCAAAATACCGCGACCTTGTGCACCAGAAAATTCTTCACCAGTAAACCCATCGGCCTTGAGTGCCTCGAGGTGAACTAAACAGTCTTGAAACTCTGCGTCATCATGTGCCTTGCGAAGCACGCCAGTGCGCCGAAATACACCAGGCGTTACCTGCTCAACCTTTTCCATTTCATCAAGCGTGTGCTGGTACAGCGAACGTGCGCGATCATGACCGTGTTGAGCAATTGCATCATGATGGAAAGTAGCGATACCAGCCAGCATGAATCCGCCATTGCGCCCAGCAGCTCCAGCCGCAATCCGATCTGAATCGATACCCACAACACTCATGCCACGTGTAAGCGCTTCATTGATTGCAGTAAGACCTGATCCGCCAAGCCCTACGACACACACGTCAACGGTCAGATCGTGATCGAGTGTCGGAAATTCGGGTCGGGTTACGTCAAGGTCCCAAGCGACAGTCATTACTACTCCAACAGGAGTGGGCGATTAGGTAAAACCCACCTCTCGGTATCAGCATAGGAGAGTGAGCCAGAACGAAACCAACCCCGCGCAAGAAGTCGCGCAACAAGATGATGATCTGCGAGTAGCTGCGCAGAAAGCCGCTATGCGCGCAGCACTCGACAACGTTGAGCTCACACCAGAACAAACGTCGGATGACATTGCACCAAAGTCGCCCGATCGCGACTATCTTGCTGATGTTCCACCTCATCACGGCGGACATTAGTTCCTGGCTGTAGACAGCAAAAGCTACTGGCTGCGAACAGCAACTGTGAATGTTGTTCCCTGCGGTTGTGAGGCAACATCGCGTGCTTGTTCGGAAGTTAAGGCCAGCATCAAAAATTCCTTATCTGTGTTGCTAGTAGAAAAAAGTCCGCCCTGAGCATGAGCCGGAACGCTAATGACTCGCGCATCGTCGGCGACCAACGCTGCGGCATCAGACTGATTTGCGTAGACATCAATATGGAGACCAGGCTGAATGAAATCCATGCCACCACTCCACGGAATTTGAACGGCTACAACATTTGTGCCAAGGCCCGTCAAAGAATTGGCACCTACGAGATCATTGCGCCCGATGAATTGGTGCGCGACAAGAGCATGTGAAGTTGTGTGCCCCAGCACTAGCGATTTGTCCATAAGCAACTCGGGCCAGAGGTTTGACGTAGCAATGTGTGATTCCACGACATCCTGATCAGTGATTTGCGTGCCGGCTGAAATTGTGTGGCGCGCAGTGACTACTGAGACAAGCTCATCGTGTGATGGCCGAAAGGAGTTGATCGTAAGGAGCACCGCAAGTCCCGCACACCCAGCAGAAAGCTCGCGGCGGTATCGCAGCACGTGGGCCAAGAGTCGTCGTTTCACTGAACAACGGTAGGCAAAAGTGGGAAATAGATGCATTGGCTGTCCACAGGTACGATATGTGAAGGATTTATTGAAGAATATTTATTGAAGAATATTTACTGAAGAATATTTATTGAAGAATTCTTAAGGGACAAAATGCCGACTTATCAATACGTGTGCTCTTCCTGCGAAACACCGCTAGAAGTAGTTCAGTCGTTTAGCGAAGACGCACTCACTAAATGCCCTACTTGTGGCGACGAGACGCTCAAAAAGGTTTACGGTTCAGTCGGCGTAGTTTTCAAAGGCGCTGGCTTTTACCGCAATGACTCACGTGGAGCAGCATCTAGCGCAGCTCCGGCGGCCACAACCACCTCAGACTCAACTCCGAGTACCACCCCGGCGGCAGCACCAGCACCGGCAGCGCCGTCAACCCCGAGTGCATCCTAGATTCATGTCCAAGAACGTGTGGCTTGTTGCCGGTGGCGCAGTCATTGGTTCGAGTATTCGCTTTGGTGTTTCGCAGATTCTTCCAACACCGCATTCGACTGATTTTCCTTGGGCAACTTTGCTGGTCAATGTGGTTGGAGCACTGCTCATTGGTATGGCTGCGGGAATCCCGTCGATCATCACCAATGATGCCCGTAGATATTTCTTGGTGACCGGACTGTTAGGTGGCTTCACTACATTTAGTGCGCTGGCAGTTCAAACGCTAAATCTTGCAACACCAGTGCAATCCGTGGCGTACCTTGGTGCAACTTTTGTCGTTGGCATTTTGGCAACACACGTCGGACACCGCGTGGTGACTTCATGATCGGATTCTTATTTGTTATTGCTGCAGCACTTGGCGGTGTCGGTCGGTACGTAGTCGAAACTCGAATTCCAGCGACCGGGACAAAGGCATTTCCTGTCGCCACACTCGCAGTCAATGTTGTGGGTGCATTTTTACTCGGCTTAGTCATGAGTGCACCGCACAATGTGCAATTAATTGCAGGCACAGCTTTTTGTGGTGCGCTCACAACTTTCAGTGGAGTGAGTTTGCAACTGCATCGCCGGATACAAGCCCAAGATATGGGTGCTGCGCTGAAGTATCTCAGTTTGTTAGTTGTGCTTGGATTGTCTGCGGCCGGACTTGGGATGCAACTCAGCCGTCAATTGTTTGGTTAGACCCAGTGAACGAAACTTGGAGTTACCACAACATCTAGAAAAGAATCATGTGATTCGTGTGGCACGCTGTCATCAAGTTCATTATCAAAAACGATGCCAATGCGGATTGGTCCGCCGGCGTTCATCCGCGGAACTGCGTTGAGAACCCGATCGTAATAACCCGCACCGCGACCCAACCGTGTTCCATCTCGACCCATACGAAGCCCCGGAATAATCATTGCTGACAAATTAGCAAGATCAATGTCTGCAGGTTCTGGTTCATAAATACCAAAGTTGTTGAGTGCCATTGACGCGTTGTCCAACCCCCAGAGCAAAGTGCGCTCTGGTTGCATGATGGGCAAGTAGATTGCAATCTCATGAGTTGCCAAATTCTCGCGCAGTGTCGTTGTGCCTGGTTCATCTCGCATTGACACGTAACAAGTGACAGGCCCAAACCCAACGAGGTCGGACCAATCGTGCGCCGCAATGGCCAGTTCGGCATCTCGACGCTCCTCGACACTCATGCCTTGGCGTGCCGAGGTACTTACAGCACGCGCCTGCTCCTTATCCATGAAAGTCATAACAGCACTTTAGGTTGTTGCCCTACACAGGTGAATAGTCCCCGTGCCCTAAAGTCAAGGTATGGGTCAATTCGGCAAAGTCACCAAAGCAGTCATTCCGGCTGCTGGACTGGGCACTCGGTTCTTGCCGGCGACAAAGGCGACCCCAAAAGAAATGCTCCCAGTCGTTGATAAGCCCGCCATTCAGTACGTAGTTGAAGAAGCTGTGGCTGCCAACATTCACGACATTTTGCTGATTACCAGCCGCAACAAGGGCTCGCTTGAAGACCATTTTGCTCGCGGGCCTGAACTCGAGCAACGTTTGGCTGATCGGGGAGAGACACAAAAACTTGCCTCAGTGTCCAATCTCGTTGACCTCGCAAACTTTCACTACGTCCGTCAGTACGAACCCAAGGGACTCGGCGATGCCGTACTGACTGCACGGGAACATGTCGGTGAAGCACCATTCATCGTGATGCTCGGGGATGACTTGATTGATGAAGCCACACCAGTACTAGGCGAAATGCTTAATGTCCATGAAGAATTTGGTGGAAGCGTTTTATTACTCATGGAAGTTCCTGAAGACAGCATCCATCTTTATGGCTGTGCTGCAGTTGAACCAACGCATAATCCGCACGTAGTCCGAGTTACGGATTTGATTGAAAAGCCAGAACAAGGGACAGCGCCAAGTAATTACGCAGTAATTGGGCGTTATGTTCTGTCGCCAGAAATTTTTAATGTGCTCGAAGATCAACAGCCAGGTCGAGGTGGCGAAATCCAACTGACGGATGCGCTTGCCACTTTGATTAATCGACCAGTGGAAAGTGGTGGCGGAGTCCATGCGATTATTTTCAAGGGTAAGCGTTATGACACAGGCGACAAGCTTTCTTACATCAAGAGTGTTATTGAAATAGCTCTGCAGCGTGATGATCTTGGGCCTGCCTTAAAAACTTGGCTACGAACCCTTGCGCTGGAGGAGAGTTAATGCGTGCCGTTGGCGAACACATGGACATCATCCTTGATTCTGTGACAGCCCTTGAACCACTCGAGGTTGGCTTACTTGGTTCGGTTGGTTGTGTCCTTGCCCAAGACGTCACAACAGCAGATGAAGATGGCGTGCACATGTTGTTATCGCGCGGCACTGCGATTGCGCCGCGACATATTGCCTTGCTAGCCGCCGCAGGATTGGGTCGCGTTCTGGTGCATCCACGCCCTCGCGTAGTTGTCCTCACAATTGGTAGCGACTTAGCAAACCCAGGTACAAACCCTGAATTGCGTCCAGATATCAATGGAGTCGCATTGACCAGCGCATCGACGGCCCTAGGTGCAATGACTTTTCGAGTGGGCCCGTTGGCCAGTGACGAAAATGAAATCCGTTCTGCAATCGAAGATCAGTTGGTGCGCGCAGATGTAATTGTCGCAGCATGCGGAATTTCGGCTACTGATTACGACCTACTTACGACAGTCCTACGCAGCATTGGCAAAGTAGATTTTGTCCGAGTAAGCATGCAACCTGGCGGCGCCCAAGGCTTTGGTGTTGTTGGTCCAGACTCAACACCGGTGTTCGTACTGCCAGGAAATCCTGTTGGCGCATTGTTGTCGTTTGATATTTTTGTTCGCCCATTGATTCGCAGGTTGATGGGGCACACCAAACTTCATCACAGAATTGTTGAGGCACGACTCAAGGAATCGATTGATTCGGTGCCAGATGTGACCCAATATATTCGTGCGCATCTGTCCTCGACGGGTGGAACCTACGCAGTTGAATCTGTTGAGAACAGCGAAAATCATCCGCTAGCTGGGCTTGGAACAGCAGATGCATTGATCATTGTGCCGAGTGGAACCATGAGTCATAAAGCAGGCGAGACAGTCAATGTCATGCAATTGGACTCACCAGGCACCTCATGAATGCGGCTTGGCCAGTAACTCTGAGTCACGGCGATGTGTCCGTTCGTCCGATTCGTATTTCCGATGCCTACCGCTGGCAGCAAATTCGATTGGCCAATCAAGAGTGGCTCAGCGAATGGGAGGCCACATCTCCGTCGCCAGACATTGAACTCGCACCAACTTTTCGTCAGAGCACTAGGCGCATGCTCAAAGATGCTCGAGCAGGGCGTTGTATGCCATTTGTTGTTGAGTACCAAGGAAAATTTGTTGGTCAGTTGAACGTCTCGGACATTGTTTTTGGTGCCTTACGCGCTGCACACTTTGGTTACTGGATTGATGAGGAGCACGCAGGGCGCGGCATCATGACCACTGCAGTGGCACTTGTTACCGATCATTTGCTCTTCGATTTACACCTTCACCGAGTTGAAGTGGCCATCAGGCCGGAGAATATTCCTAGCAACAAGTTGGTGCACCGCTTGGGTTTTCAGTATGAAGGTACTCGGAAAGCTTTTTTGCACATCAACCATCAATGGCGTGACCATCACATCTACGTGATGATGCGCGAGGATCTCGTCAATCGTCTCGTCACAACGCTTCCAGCTCACTAAATATCTTCCGGCATGCGAGCCGACACGATACCCGAAAAATGGCTCGCTACATGGGTTTTAGGTCAATTACATATATCGTAAAGACCTATGACGGCCGTCCTGTATCTGATTGTGATCGCGATGTGGACCGTCGTTCTCGTTCCAATCTGGCTCAAAGGTCATGACAACGCGCAACTTGAAAAGAAGCTCGCAGCACTTGGCGAGGCAACTCCAAAATGGCGTATGCGTCAACGTGAAGAATTGACTCCAGCACAGCGCGGATTTGTTCGCCGCCGTCGAACGATGATGGGTTTATTAACAGCAGCCATCACTTCAATTTTGCTTTCTGCATCCGGAGTCATTTCCATTTTTGTAGTTGCTTTACCAGTCGGTGCGCTTATCGCGTTTGTGACTGCAGCAGTTCGTAAGACGCGGGTTGAAACGACACGCACTTCGCGCGCTTCTCAGGCGTATACAACGCAACGCACTTCAACTGTCGCTCAACAAGCAAACACTCTTGAAGCAACAGTTACCCAAACTCAGAATGTGGAGCCAGTAAATCCACGCGCATGGCGACCTTCGGAAGCATATGTTCCTGGCTATGTCACTGCGCCGCGTGCAACGTCACAACCTCGAGTTCTTGATGCACAAAAGCCATGGACTGCCGATGACATGCTTGAGCAGGCTGCTGTATTGCGCGCTAATCGAAATGCGCGAGTTAAAGAAACCCAACTTCGCCTTGAAGAAGCACGCGCGCTGGCTATGGAGAAGTCGCGCAAGGCGGCTTTGGCAGCAGCAGAACGTCAAGCTCAAATCCAGCAGGGTAATGCCGAGCAACAACAAAAAGCTGCCGGCGAATAATCGCAAGAATTGTGTGAACTTCGCCCATAACAATGGGTTCACTGCGTCGGCATAAATTGATTACTCGTATGGTTGTAGTAGCGAGGAGACAGCGATGGAAACAACTTACAAAGTTCAAGGTATGACCTGCCAGCACTGTATCAACGCGGTAACCGATGAACTGTTGGCTATCCCGGCGGTCTCGGCTGTGGTTGTTGATCTGGAAAACGAATCTGTATCTGTCACTTCTGAAATTCAAATCCCGCTCGAACTTGTTACAGCCGCCATCGATGAAGCTGGCTACGAATTGATTTCGCAGTAACCCCATGTCGTCAATGCGACCCATCGAACTCAGTGTTGGTGGAATGACGTGCGCGTCATGTTCACGCCGTGTTGAAAAAGCCCTCCAGAAAATCGATGGTGTTATTGCCGACGTAAATTATGCAACGGGTTCGGCGTATCTCCAGGTTCCTGATGGTGTTGAGTCGAACCAACTTCTTGAAGCCGTCGAGCGGGTTGGGTACACCGCCCAGCTGAGTGGCAAAGCAGTGGAACTTTTTGGAATACGTGAATTTCAACTGAGGCTGATTGTGGGAACAATTGTCACAATTCCGTTGATGGCATTGTCGATGATTCCCAGTTTGCAATTTTCTGGATGGCAATGGTTGGTTGGCTTACTCGCTACGCCAATTGCTACCTGGGGTGCGTGGCCATTTCATCGGGCGGCATATGTGAACTTGCGACATGGCGCAGTCACGATGGATACCTTGGTCAGCCTCGGTGTGAGTGTTGCTTATCTTTGGTCAGTGTGGGCGTTGTTCTTCACCATGGCGGGAGACATTGGTATGAAAATGTCCTCATCAATTATTGGTTTGTCCACTTCAGGTGATGCGCTGTTTTTTGAGGTGGCAAGTTCTGTGACAACACTTGTCGTGCTTGGTAAGTATCTGGAACATCGTGCTCGGGCACAGTCGTTGCGTGCTTTAGAAAATCTGGCAAGCCTCAACCCGCGAAGTGCCAGGGTGCTGCGAGGTGAGACCTATGTCGACGTTCTTATCGAAGATGTAGTTGTCGGCGATGTCGTGTTTGTCAGTGCAGGTTCACAAATTCCAGTGGATGGCACAGTCGTGGAAGGCAACGGTTTCATTGATAAATCCCTTGTTACAGGTGAATCTGTACCGGTAGGTGTTCAGCCTGGCTCAAGTGTTATCGGCGCCACAGTACTTCTTGATAGTTCTCTTGTTGTGCGGGCTGATGCTGTTGGGCGCGATAGCGTTCTTTCGGGAATTTCGCGTCTAGTGCATCAAGCTCAATCAGGAAAGGCAGAAGTCACTCGACTTGTTGATCGTGCTAGTGAAGTATTTGTTCCAGTCGTGGTGTTTTTAGCATTGGGTACCTCGCTTGCCTGGTTTATTTCAAGTGGAAGCGCAACGACCGCAATTTCTGTTGGCATCGCCGTTCTTGTTATTGCATGCCCGTGTGCCTTGGGTCTTGCCACACCAACAGCACTCCTCGTTGGAACTGGTCGAGGTGCCCAACTAGGTATTTTGATTCGTGGCCCGCATGCTATTGAATCAAGCCAACGAATCGACACTGTGTTTCTGGATAAGACAGGAACACTTACAAATGGGCACATGACAGTCGCAGCACTACGTACGTCACTCGATGAAAGTGAATTGTGGCCGATAGTTGATGCCCTCGAAGCATCCTCAAGTCACCCACTGGCTACAAGCCTGCGCAACCACGCACATGCCTTGGGTTACACCCATGAGCCAGCCGACAAGGTGCATGTGATCAGTGGTTCGGGAATTCAAGGTTTGGTAGACCGGCATCCGTGTGCATTAGGTTCGATTAATTGGCTTGGCGTTCCAGTCGGCGACCTGCACGACGCTGCACAAGAATTTGCTGCACAAGGATTCAGCGTGGTGGTGGTGTATCGCGACGCATATGCAGTCGCTGTAATTGGGTTAGCTGATACGGTCGCGAAAACGTCTAAGCAGGCAATCTCTCGACTTCGTGACATGGGTGTGACACCAATCGTTATTTCTGGTGATCAAGAAGTTGCTGTGCAGGCGGTCTGTCATGAACTCGGTATTACGAATTATTTTGCCAATGTTTCGCCTGAACAAAAGCTCACTCATATTTCCTCCGCGCAGGAATCGGGACACATAGTTGCGATGGTGGGCGACGGCGTTAATGATGCTGCAGCCCTTGCGAAGGCCCACATGAGCATTGCGATGGGTAGCGGAACAGATGTGGCTGCAAGTTATGCCGATGTTGTGCTGCTCAACTCAACGATGAGTGCAGCTGTAGATGCTTTGCGTCTTTCTCAGGCAACTATGAGCACGATCAAGTTCAACCTCTTTTGGGCATTTGCCTACAACATTGCAGCGGTGCCATTGGCCATGTCGGGTCGGCTTGGACCCATCATCGGTTCAGGTGCCATGGCCTTTTCGAGCGTGTTTGTTGTGACAAATAGCTTACGGTTGCGCAAGTTTCAGGCACTGGACTAAATCCAGGAAGGGAACCACATACGTGCATGCCAGATGTCATAGGGAAGTGATTGTGCAACGTACAGCGGGAAGAAAAAGTAAGCAAGCACCACGGCGGCCGTCAAGGTAACCAATGCAGGCCAGCGCAGTCGCACCGGCAATTTACTTTTCACAAGTTTCTTATTGAGAAGACATAGTCCAATCGCCAGAGCCATGACTGTGTACGGGATGAAGACAACTGAATAGAAAGTGAAAACAGTTCGATGCGCAAAAAATAGCCAAGGAACCCAACCTGATGCGAAAGCTAAAACTATGGGTGCTGCGTATTCAGTGTGACGTCTGATCGCAATTATGAATAAGGCGATGATGGCTATCGCGCCTCCCCACCAGACCACTGGATTTCCCAGCGGTAAAACTTCTTGTGCACAGGATGCTGCGTGGCAGGTGGCTGCACTTTCATAGAAAAAACTCGTTGGCCGAATCATCAATGGCCAACCCCAAGGATTAGCCGCGTAGCTATGCGGACTCGTCAGATGTGTATGGAAGGTCAACATGTCATGGTGGTAATGCATTAGTGAAACGAGCGATTGCGGCAACCAAGAGTGTGCGTCATTGTCTTGCGCCCAATAGCGGAACCAGCCAGTTGTGGATCGGAACCATCCCACCCAACTCGCAAGATAAATAGCAATGATGGCGAATGGCATAGTCAGTGCGGGAAGTAAATCTCTCTTAAACCACGTGGTCACATGGTTGTGCGGATGAGTGACTGCTCGAGTTTCGGCATCCCACCACAGCATCATTAAGCCGAACGTGACAGCGAAATAGAGTCCACTCCATTTGGTTCCGCAGGCAAGTCCAAGAAATATCACCATGAACCAGCGCCATTTGTATGAACCAGATTGAGGCGCTACAAAGTCTGCGGTTTGGTCGAACTCGGCATCCCGTACAAAGTTTTTGCGTGTGCTATCGCGATCCAATACGAGGCACCCGAAAGCAGCCAGGACAAAAAGAGATAGTGGCGTGTCTAGGAGGGCAGTGCGACTCATCACGATGTGCAATCCATCAATAGCCAGGAATGCTCCAGCGAGGGTTCCCACGAAATTTGAGCGTGCAATACGTCGTGCAATGCGCGCAGTCAACAGCACTGTGAGAATTCCGCATAGCGCAATTCCAATTCGCCAACCAAAAGGTGTGGCACCAAAAAAATGCTCGCCACTTGCGATGATCCATTTTCCGATTGGTGGGTGCACGATGTACGACGGGTCATTGGTAAATAGTCCGGTAGTTATTTGTCCATTTGATTTCAGCAGTAGCGCATCGGCGCCATCAACAGTTTTATGTTCAACGCCAAATGAGAGTAAGGAAAGCGCATCTTTAACGTAATAAGTTTCATCAAAGACAACGGCGTGCGGAGACCCTAAACGCGGCAGACGCAGGAGTGCAGCCAAAAGTGTGACGGCTATAGGCCCAAGCCAACCGAGAAATCCGCCTCTCGGCATAGGTCGCGGTGCATAGCGGTCCTGTGCCTTGGCGAAGGCAGTATTGAAATCGGTATTGAGATCGGTATTGAGATCGGTATTGAAATCGGTATTGAAATCAGAATTTGGCGTGCTTTCAGCCGGATCCGTTTCTGGTTCTGGCGCCTGGATACTCACACGACCAAGGTACAGGCAGAACATCGAAGGTATGGCGCTAAGTGCGAGAAGATGGGTACATGTCCGGAAACTTGTATCTTGCCGCAACACCTATCGGGAACGTTGCTGATGCATCTCTTCGATTGCGCGAAGTACTTGCAAGCGCTGATGTCATTGCTGCAGAAGATTCACGCAGAGCACATCGCCTTTTGAAGGACCTTGGTATTACCGAACATGGCCCGATTGTTTCTTTCTACGATGCAGTCGAAGAAGCCAAGAGCCCCGAGTTGGTTGCCCGAGTACTCGCTGGTGAAACAGTCATCATGATTTCAGATGCGGGCATGCCATCAGTGAGCGATCCTGGCTATCGGTTGGTGACTGAAGCGATTGCTCGCGATGTACGAGTCAGCGTTATTCCTGGACCTTCGGCAGTCTTGGCTGCGCTTGCACTCAGCGGATTGCCGGTAGATCGTTTTTCTTTTGAAGGTTTCTTACCCCGCAAATCTGGTGAACGAAAGTCAGTCATGTCGACATTGACCCATGACACTCGAACAATGGTGTTCTTTGAGGCACCACATCGGTTAGTGGCAACCTTGCGCGATATGGCAGAGGTCTTCGGCGATGATCGGCCCGTTGTTGTGTGTCGTGAATTGACGAAAACCTACGAGGAAGTAGTACGAGGCACTCTTGGTGAACTGGTGGCCTGGAGTAACCGCGAGATTTTGGGCGAAATCACCATTGTCTTGGCGGGTCGCACACATGTTGAACAAACAACAGCAACCGACTGGATTGCTCTGGTGGCAACACGGGTTGAGTTGGGTGTTTCGCAGCGAGATGCAATCGCTGAGGTGGCTCGTGAACTGAATGTGCCAAAGAGAGATGTTTACGATGCTGTGTTATCTGCTCGCAAGGCAACTTGATTCCGCATTGATTTGTAGGTTCTAGACTTATCCCATGACTCAGTCCCAACAGCAAAAGGCGTTTTATCTAACGACGCCGATTTACTACGTCAACGACGCCCCTCATATTGGGCATGCGTATACGACGGTGGCTGGCGATGTCATGACTCGGTGGCATCGGGCCTCGGGCGAAAACGTGTGGTTCCTAACCGGAACCGATGAGCACGGTCAAAAGGTTTTGCGTACAGCTGAGTCCAATGGTTTGGCTCCACAGGAGTGGGCTGACAAATTGGTTGCAGATGCATGGCTGCCTGTCCTCGATGTCATTGATGCGGCTAATGATGATTTCATCCGTACGACACAACCCCGTCACATGGAACGCGTTCAACGGTTTTTAAGTTCTTTGAAAGATGCCGGGCATATTTATGAGGGATCTTACGAAGGCCCGTACTGCGTTGGCTGTGAGGAATTTAAACTTGCTGGCGATTTGATCACCGACGAAACTGGCGCGCAGTGTTGCCCAGTTCATTCAAAGCCAGTGGAACAAGTCAGCGAGACAAACTGGTTCTTCCGATTGTCAGCATTCACCGATCAACTGATTGCACATTACGAATCTAACCCAAGTGCAATTCGTCCTGAGTCGGCTTACAACGAAGTGATGTCGTTCTTGCGGTCGGGTCTTCAAGACCTCTCAATTTCCCGTTCAACTTTTGACTGGGGCATTCCTGTGCCTTGGGACCAATCTCAAGTTGTGTATGTGTGGTTTGATGCGCTGTTGAACTATGCAACGGCTGTTGGACTCGGTGACGAGCCAGGTACGCCAGGCGCAGAAAAGTTTGCACAAACCTGGCCAGCAGATGTGCACCTTGTCGGCAAAGATATTTTGCGATTCCATGCCGTCATCTGGCCGGCAATGTTGATGGCCGCTGACTTACCTCTTCCAAAATGTGTTTACGCACACGGGTGGTTGCTTGTCGGCGGCGAAAAGATGAGCAAGAGTAAGCTCACCGGAATTTCACCGCAAAGCATTGTTGATCTAGTTGGTTCTGATGCGTTTCGCTACTACTTCCTACGCGCAATTATTTTTGGTCAAGATGGTTCGTTCTCGTGGGAAGATCTCGTCGCGCGCTATACCTCTGAACTTGCAAATGGTTTAGGTAACTTGGCCAGTCGTGTTCAAGCAATGGTCGGTAAGTACTTTGCTGGAGTTTTACCGGCCCCATGAACCTACACTGACGCCGATCTTGCCATCCAGAACTTGTTAATCACCACAACAAAAAATACCGATCATGCTATTCGTGACTTCGATTTCCAAACTGGAAT
>Ga0114964_10001440_pt1 | contig 17331 bp, 15 predicted proteins | sample C_131016_MF_Meta_FD_92638 | JGI IMG/M metagenome (GOLD analysis project Ga0114964, IMG submission 92638) | Freshwater microbial communities from Lake Croche, Canada to study carbon cycling - C_131016_MF_MetaG | ecosystem: Environmental > Aquatic > Freshwater > Lake | place: Lake Croche, Canada... | reverse complement strand
GTTCATGCAGCCAGTCAATCCACCAGTACTTCCTGAAGCTTCAACAGCCATATCAACACCACGCCCCTCGGTGAGTTCGGCGATTGCAGCTGCAAAAGATTCATCCATCGGATTTAAAACTGGACCAAGGTTGAGAGCCTTAGCAAACGCTGCCCGGTGTGGGTTTGGCTCAGCAATAATGACTTGTGCCGCACCAATTGCATTTGCATACAGAGCTGATAGAGCCCCGATAGGGCCAGCGCCAGTCACGAGAATGATGTCTCCACCGGTAACACCTACTCGGTCTACTCCATAAGCAGCCACTGCAGCAGGTTCAACCAGCGCACCGGCTTGATCTGACATTGAATCAGGAAGTTTTGCGACTTGATACTCTTTCAAAATCGCGATTTCTCCAAGGCCTCCAGTTGGTGCCGAAAGACCCGTGCAAGCAAAAAGTTCACAGAGGTGTCCACGGCCGGTACGACAAGGAATGCATCGTCCACAAACTATGGCTGGCATAATTGCAACTCGATCTCCAACTCTTACATCTCGAACATCTTTGCCGATTTCGATGACACGGGCAGAGAATTCATGCCCAAGGATTTGAGGATTTGTGACACCGGTCAATGGGTGCGGCTTTGTAGGAGTCACAATTGCTCCGACCACATATTCATGTAAATCAGTTCCGCATATTCCACAGTAAAGAACTTCTACTGCTACTTCGTCGGCTAGCGGAGCACCGGGTGCGTTCACTTCTTCGATGCGGATATCTTTCTGACCGTGAAAACGTGCTGCCTTCATTTCTTTCCTCCAGATCGAGTTATCGTGTATGAAATAGCTGCAAAAACAATAAGCAGCCCTTGGAATAGGTATTGCCAACTTTGCGATAAATCTAAAAATACACATGCATTCAATACTTGAACCATCAAAACTGAGCCAAGCAAACTTCCGATAAATGAACCTCGCCCACCAAGAAGGCTCGTTCCGCCTAAAACAACAGCGGTAATCGATTGCAGAGTATATGTTGTTCCCTGCGCAGGATCCCCTAAGCCGATAATCCCCATGATGATAACTGCACCAACTGCTGCAAATAGAGCTGATGCAACATATGCTCCAATAATCGTGAAATCTATATTTACACCTAATCTTCGTGCAGCCTCTTCACTTGACCCAGAAGCGCGAAGACGGACTCCCCATTTTGTACGGCGGACAATAATCTCAAAAAGTATTGCGGCCGCAACCAATATGATAAATGTGTACGGAATAGGCCCAGCTTTTGTAAGAAGTAGCTTTGTAAAGGTTGCATTGAAATAACCGCCCGGAGCGGGACGAAGCAAAAATCCGATTCCGATTAAGGCGATATAAACTGTCAATGTTCCCGCGACAGGTGTGAAGTGTGCAAAACGAATCAGACTCCCATTAATAATGCCAATTAAGACAGCTGTGATTATGATGAGTAAGAAGCCAATTAACATGAAGGGGAGAGATTTACCGTCATTGATAAAGAAGGACCCCACAACTAACAAAACTCCGGAGGCAGGTCCCACCGATAAATCGATACCTCCTGTCATTAAAACAATGGTCTGCCCTAATGCGATAAATCCCAGACCCGTACCTAGTCCAAGAACAGCGTTAACGTTGTAGGAGCCAAAATACAGATTATTTTTGGAGTAAATAAATAAGCTAAGAAGAAGAATCACGCCCATGAGCACCGATGGTGGAAGGAAATCAGAGCGCAAAATTCTTCGGCGGCGTAAATCCTTTTCAGTCACAAGATTCTCTTCAGCAGATCTTAACTTCGTGGAGCTAACTGCAGCAGCAACCATCTTGGTCTCTGTTATTTCGCTTCCCTCTAAAGTGCTCACAATATGCCCCCGTGACATGACATAAACACGGTCACATAGTCCCTCGAGTTCTTTCGTATCAGAGGAATTTACGATAACTGGAATTCCACTCTCGGCTGTATCTCTGAGAATTTTGTAAATCTCTGCACGAGCTCCAACGTCGACTCCTTGTGTTGGTTCATCTGCAATTATCAAAATTGGATCAGAAAGAAGTGAGCGAGACATAACAATCTTCTGCTGGTTTCCACCCGATAGCGCCGAAACAGCTGCGTCCATTGATGGAGCCTTTACGTCAATGGATTTCAGTGATGTGTGAACTACTTCTGTTTCTTTTTTGCGACTTACAAAAATTCCACTTGTTAATTTGTTGAGAGCATTTACCGCGGCGTTCTCTCTTACGGAGAGGGTCATCATCAAGCCTTCGCTGTGACGATCACTTGGCATGTATGCCGCCTTGTTTAATAATTGCTTACTAGATGTGCCCTCTCCATTAATTTCAATGTCACCTGAGAACTTATCTAGGCCTGCAATAGCACGGAGGAGCTGGCTCTGGCCATTTCCAACAACACCAGATATTCCAACAATCTCTCCTCTATTGGCAGTTAAAGATACATTTTGGAAATCGGAACCGGAAATGTTATCTACTTTGAAAAATTGTTTGTCACTGCCCATTCCGCCATGCTTTGGAGGAAATGTCGATTCTAGTTCGCGTCCCACAATTAAAGTCATAATCTCATCGTCAGAAATATCCGCGATATCTTTCACTCCGCGCCACTTGCCGTCACGAAGAACTGTCACACGATCGGCAAGTTCCCGAACTTCAGCTAGTCGATGCGTGATGTAAATGACTGACGTTCCTAAAGCTGCAATCTTCTTAACGCGGTCAAAGAGAATTTCTACAGACTCTTTGCCCAGAGGCGCTGTTGGCTCATCAAGAATAAGAACTTTTGGATTTACTGCAAATGCTTTCGCTAAATCCAAAAGGTGTTGTTGCGCTATTGACAGATTTTCTACTCGGTCTTTGATGCTTACAGTAAATCCAAAATCATCAAGAATCCTGCGCATGGTTGCTGCCGGGCTTCCCTCTGACATGAGCATCTCATCTGGAACGGAAATTCGAATATTTTCTTCAATTGTTAAATCTGGTAGTACCGCTGGGTGCTGATGAACAATTGCCAATCCCAAAGCAGTAGCTTGATGAGGAGTTAGATAACTAATGGACTCCCCACAAATTTCAATCTGCCCGCTATCGGCGCGCAAAGTTCCCGATGCAATATTCATGAGGGTGGATTTACCTGCCCCGTTTTCACCAAGCAGGGCGTGAATTTCACCGGCACGGACTTCTAACGACACATCTGTAAGTGCTGCTACGCCAGCAAAGCTCTTGGATATATTCGACAAGATCAGCGGAGAGCGTGACACGTTTTGACTCATTTCTTCATTGAACGGACTGTGTATACAAATCTAATACTACGAGTAGTAGGGAGCCAGATCTGCTGCTTTGTGCAGCCGATCTGGCTCCCCATTTCCTACTTCAATTGCTAAGAGTTTAGTTAGTCTTCAACTTAGCTTGTGCATCGCCTGACATCTTTGCTGACAAGTAAACGTCACCTGGAAGATCCTTACGGCACTGGACAGCAGATGGCTTTCCAGATACTGAATCTTCAAACAAAGTTGATGGGTATGCCTTGTCTGATGGCTTCTTTCCACCTGTTGCAAGAGCGACAGCCCACTGTACGGCTAGGCGTGAGTGGTCGTTCTGGGTAGAGATTGTCATCATCTTGAAATCTGCTTGTGAGGCCTTGTTGTCCTGATAGAAGCAACCTAGAACGTTTCCGTCTGAAGTTGCGATTGCAGGTACTTTCCAGCCAGAAGCAACGGCTGCCTGTAGAGCAGAAACCATTGATGGTCCGAAGTCAGATGTGATTACATCAATCTTTGGATACTTTGCGATTGCTGCAGTCAAGACTTCTTGTGTCTTTCCTGGATCCCAACCGGTAACCTCAAATGGATCTGCTCCAATAAACTTGTACTTTGGATCATTTCCAAGAACTTGAGCTAGACCCTTTGACTCATCTGCACCTTGACTGTTACCAGCTGGTCCAGAAATTCTTAGGATATTTCCACCATTTGGAAGATTCTTCTTTATCCATTCGCCCCATAGCTTTCCAGCCAAGACGAAGTCAGAACCAACGAAGATGTTGTAATCCTTGCCTGCAGTTCCACCAGGAGCTACACGATAAGGAACAGTTACAACACCAGCTTGATAAGCTGAGCGAAGAGCTGGGAGCATTGCTTGCCCAGCATCAGGGAATACAACAAGAGCCTTTACGCCCTTAGCAACCATTCCCTTAATATCTGAAATTGACTTGTCTGTCTTACCTTGTCCATCTGCATAGTAAAGCTTTGTCACATTTGGACATAGTTTTACTTCTTCGCGGACTGCGGCTGTAGTGACGAGGCGCCAAGAGTTTCCACCGAATCCATCAGTAAAGCCCATTGTAATTTTCTTTGGACCGCACCATGAAGGGAGGGCAGCATTCGCTGAAGAAACAGCAACTAAGCTAGTTGACGCTGTTAGCGCTGCAACTGCGATAGCGCTTGCAACTAAAGTTGCACGAGATTTTAAGCGTATCAAGTTTTTTTCCTTTCGTAGTTGTGCGGCAAAGATTGACGCACTTTCGACCATCTTAGGAAGGTCGAAACTTAGGCTAGACAGGTTGCAGTTCCTTGTCTCTTTTTTTCAAGTGGAAATTCGATGATTTCCAATTGACTGCATAGAGGGCAATACCAAGCATTAAAGATAATGAAATAACGATCGTGCGAACCCCATACGGAACGCCGAGTGATAGTACAAACATATCTAGTTGTTTTAAGAATAAAGCTGCGAGCGCTGATGCTGCTGGAAAGCCACGTCCACCGAGTAGAGAAGTGCCACCTAAAACAACAATAGCTACAGATGGCAACACATAGTCATCGCCTTGATAAGCCGTTGGTTGCGAGATAACCCCTCCAAGAATGACTCCGGCTGCACAATATAAAATTTGTGCAGAAACATAGGCTCCGATTTGATAGCGAGTAACTTTTAACCCAGTGGCATAAGCAGCATGAGGATTCGCTCCTACGGCTTCGAATCGTCGGCCGAATACTGTTCGTTTTAGCAAGACAGTCACAATAATTGCAAGAATTACTCCGAAGTAGACAGAGTGAGGTAGCCCAAAAGTTTTATCATTTGCAAAATGCGACAGTCGATCAGTGGTTCGCCGAGGGCTTCCGCCAGAGAGACCCATCATGACGCCATACAAAAGAGCGTTCACTCCAAGTGTTGCAACAATAGAGTTAAGTTTCGTCTTGGTAATCAAATATCCATTTATTAAGCCCGTAATAATTGCCGCACCAAAAGCTGCCGCAACTGCAGGTATTAGCCGATTGTCATGGCGATCTGGTCCCCACGTAACAATTACAACCGTGAGCGAGACCGCGCCCGCAACAGAGAGATCGATTCCTCCTTGTTGAATCACAAGTGTCTGACCCAACCCAACGATTGCTAAACATGCTGCAAAGGGAAGCATTCCCATCTGCGCAACTTTGCTCACACTTGTGGGGGCAAGAAAGGCGCTTGCAATGTAGAGAATGATGGTTCCAGCCATTACTGTCTTCATTCCACGCGAAATCTGCAAGCGGGCAGAACGCTTCAGTTCACGTGCAGGGGTAGTAGACATCTCCACCTTTCAACTCTATGTAAAGCAGGACTGTACAGAGAAAGTCAGGGCGTTAACAAGGACTTTATGTAACGTTTTCATCAAGATTGGCCGATAAAGCGAAAAAGTGCGGCCATATCGCGGGATTCGAAGCCCGCCTGCTGGGCTTGGGCGAATAGCTCATTCACGCCGGAAGCTGCCGTTAACGGTAGCCCTAGAGAGAGTCCAAGGCCTAAAATCAAGTCCAAATCCTTAAGGACAGTATCTATTCTCATTGCTACGGGGAAATCCGGATCCAGAAATGCTGTTCGCTTATATTTTACGAAGGGCGCGGCCACGACGCTCTCTTCGAGAACATCGTAGGCAGCGCTTGCCTCTATGCCACTCGCGGTCGCCAGGGCCAATCCCTCGCTCACAGCAGCGTTGAGAGTATGGACAATAAGGTTTACCGCAAGTTTCATGGCTTGACCGGTGCCAGCTTCTCCAAGATAGGCGGTTTTTTTAGCGAATGCCGAAAACACTGGGGAAGCCTTTTCAATAACATCCTTATCACCGCTGGCCATGACAAGAAGTTGATGGGCTGCAATTGTTGTAACACTCCCTGAGACAGGTGCATCTATAAATGCAATATTCTTTGATGCAAGGGCACTTGCTAGGGCTTTAGCGCTTTCAACACCACTTGTTCCCATATCAACAATGATGAGATTGTCTTTAACTCCTTCTAGAACATTGGAGTCATCAAGTAAAACTGATTGAGTAACTATGCCATTTGTGAACAAACAAATTGCTATATCTGCACCAGCAAGAGCTGCCTTTGGAGTTAGCGATACAGTTAAATTTGGTAATCCAATTTCAGAAGCAAGTTTGTCAGCTACAGCTTGGTTACGGTTCCACAGTGTCACTTGAAATCCAGCTGTAACTAATTCTTTTGCCATTGCAGTGCCCATTTTACCAACACCAAGTATTGCTACGGATTTTATATCAGTCATTTTGGGGAGTAACCAAAATCTTTCCATTAGCTTTACCTGAAGTAAGTAGCTCAAATGCCTCGCTAATATTTTCTAGTGAGAAAATTCGATCTGTCAAAAGTCTGGCGACTGTTCCTGATGCTAATAGTTTCAACGCATCCGGCATATCATCTTTGCAGACATGCGCAACTGTTGTTTGAAGAACAACTTCTCTCAGTACTGCATCAGTAAACGGGAAATCTTGCGGAGTTTTATTTAAACCCATTAGCATCAAGGTTCCTCCGCGTTTTGCCAGCGCAAGCCCACGTGCAGCAGCGCCAGGTGCGCCAGATGTTTCAAATACAACATCTGCCCCTGCAGGGAAAAGTGACTTAATCTCAGTAGGCGTGATGTCAGGGGTAATCAAAATTGTGCTATCCGCACCTAGTTGAGTCGCTACATCCAAACGTTGTTGGCTGATATCCATTGCAATTACTTTTACACCATAACTTTGTAATGCAACACAAACAAAAGATCCGATTGCGCCCACACCAAGCAAAATGACCTGGTCGCCCTCTTTTACGCCAGCGCGGCGTACCCCGTGAATACCGACAGCTAGCGGCTGAGTTAATGCAGCACTCTCATCAGTCACATCATCAGGGATTAAAACACAAATATTTTTTGGAGCCACAACATATTCTGCTAAACCTCCGTGAATACTAAGACCTAATGTGTAATAGTGATCGCATAAATTTGTACGACCTTCTTTGCATCGCAAACACTGGCCACATGAAACCCCTGCCCCGCAGGCAATTCTCTTGCCTAACATCTCTTGTGCATTAGAACCTGCCCCAACGACTTGACCAATAAATTCATGGCCTAAAATCGTTGCACCTACATGGTTGCTGTTGGGGTGAGGATTCTTTAGCGGAACCATTGTTGAACTCTTCGCATACTCTGATGCATCAGTTCCACAGAGTCCGTTGTACTTGACGTGGACAAGCACATCATCAGGACCTATTACTGAAGGTTTTGGAAAATCTTCAACTCGTAAATCCAAAATATCGTGCAGTACTGCCGCGCGCATTGTTGAGGACATTATTTACCTGAATTCGTCACGTGGACTTTTACTTGGCTCTTATCTGTAAGAACTTTTTGGTAAGCCTTATCAGCTTCAGAAATATCAAAACTAGATGTGACTAACTTTGAAAGATCTAGATTTGTGCGAGATAGAAAACGAATCGTCTCTGGCCACACCCCTGGAGAACCTATGATTCCACGCACTTGAAGCTCTTTTGATTGTATTAGACCCATTTCAGCGGGTGCTTTCCCACCAACGCTTATTCCAATAATCACAACACGCCCGTGAAATGATGCAACTTCGAGAGTAGCGGCCATCGCATCTGGTCGCCCACTTGCATCCATCACAATTGTGGCACCGACGCCATGCGTGGCATCCATTACTGCATCTTTTGTATTCTGTTTGATCGGATCAACAATCACATCGGCTCCGAGGCTGAGTGCAATCTTTGCGCGATCTGCTGAAGGTTCAATCACAATTACGCGCGCACCTTTAGCTGCTGAAGCAGCTATTACTCCTAGACCGATTGGTCCTGCACCGAATACTGCAACAGTGTCACTGGCGTCCATATTATCGGCGCGAACAGTTGCGTAATAGCCACATGAGAATGGTTCAACTAACGCACCCTGAGTCCATGAGACATTCTCAGGAAGCTTATGAAGCCAATCAGCTTTAGCAATGAAGAACTCCGCCATCGCTCCGCTGATGCTGAAACCAAAATGCTCTTGACCAATTACACACTCACCTACAACGCGATCGCCTACTTTGAGTTTTGAAACCTTGCTTCCGACTTCCATGACTTCTGCTGACCACTCATGGCCTGGAATAATGGGGTATTGAAAAGGAATGATGTATCTACCCTCTAGAAGCTCGATATCTGAGTGGCAAATTCCTACAGAGCGACTCGCAAGCAGTACTTCATCGTCAGCAATCTTTGGAATAGCTATTTCATTAACTGCCATTGTGTTTGGTGACATGAATTGAAGTGCTTTCATTTTTTCCTTCTCGTTTCTTTAGTAGATTGGCGATATATTCTAAAATTAGCTTTACACAAGGACCATTCCGCCATCAATCATGATCGTTTGGCCAGTCATATAATCAGAATCACTTGAAGCTAGAAAAAGTGCCATGCCTTGCAAATCCGCTGGTGTGGCAGCACGCCCACGCAAGATGCCTGCCGAAAATTCTTCTGTCGCCTGGCCTGGGCGCTCAGACATCCCCATCTCCATTAAATCTCGATCTAAATCAATCCAGAGTGGTGTGTCTACTACTCCTGGTGCAAATGAATTACATGTGATGTTGTGTTCCGCAAGTCCACGGGCAGTTGCTTGGGTGAGCGCATTGACTGCAAATTTGCTTGCACAGTACGGAGCAAAAGCTGGATAACCCTGTCGCCCGGCTATAGATGCTGTATTAATAATTTTTCCACTCTTTTGAGCAATCATGTACTTGCCTGCCTCTTGAGTGCAGATGAGCACACCAAGTCCATTCACGTTCATGATTGCATTCCAATTTTCCTCAGTAACTTCCATAAGGTGCATAGGTTTGTTAAATCCTGCGTTATTAAAGATGACATCAAGAGATCCTGACCAGTCAACAAATTTCTTGAATGCTGTTTTTACCTGTTCGCGTTTGGAAACATCAGCTGTGAGAGCTAACGCCTGGCCCCCGAGGTCATTAATTGATTTAACTACCCGCTCGGCAGCTTCTGTGTTGAGGTCGCATACTCCAACCTTCGCGCCTTCCGCCCCGAAAACTCGTGCAAAGCCCTCGCCGATTCCTGAACCTGCTCCGGTAACTATGATTGACTTTCCAGATACACGCCCCATAACAACTCCAATGTTGGCTCGGCAATTCCAAAAGTTTGGCACTCTGAGCGCAATGCGTCAAGTGTGAGCGAACGTTCCATGCCTTATCTTGATGTTCTGTGCAGTCTCACATAACATCATGACCCTGAATAGCTTTACAGAATGGATGAGAATATGAGCAAGAACGCCCTCGTAATTGGTGTAACTGGAATTACCGGTAACAACATTGCACAAGAACTCCAGAAGAAGGGATTCACTGTGTACGGGCTATCCCGTAAACCAGGAATTGTAATTCCGGGCGTACAGCACGTTTATGGTGATGTGCTCGATCCAGCTAGCGTAGCCGCAGCAGTTGCTGACCTTCCCATTTCTCATCTTTTCTTTTGCACATGGTCTAGACAGAATTCCGAGAAGGAAAACATCGCTGTTAATGGCGCAATGTTACAAAACACTCTTGATGCATTTGCACAAAAACGCACATTGGAACATACCGTTTTAATTACTGGCCTTAAGCATTATCTCGGACCCTTTGAATCTTATGCAGCCACTCCTATGGAGACTCCTTTCAAAGAGAGCCAGGCACGGTTGCCAATTGATAATTTTTACTACACTCAAGAAGACATTTTATTTAAGTCTGCTTCTGAACAAGGCTTTACTTGGTCAGTACATCGCCCACACACCATGATTGGCTGGGCGCTTGGGAATGCCATGAATATGGGTGTAACTCTTGCGGTTTATGCTTCCATCTGCAAAGAGACAGGTGCACCATTTATTTTCCCTGGCTCTAAAGAACAATATAACGGCGTTACCGATGTTACTGATGCTCGACTTCTCGCACGTCATGCAGTTTGGTCAGCAACAGATCCTGCTGGAAAGAACGAAGCATTTAACACAGTAAATGGAGATGTCTTTCGTTGGCGACAATTGTGGAAACTCCTTGCAGATTACTTTGGTGTGACTGATCCAGGTCATCCAGGAGAAATTTCACCTTTAGAGCCTCGAATGGCTGGAGCAGATTCTGAGTGGGAAAAGATTGTTGCTAAATACAACCTCAAGCCCTACAAAGCATCTGAAATCGCATCGTGGTGGCACTCGGATGCCGACTTGGGTCGCCAGGTGGAAACTTTTGCCGACATGGGTAAGAGTCGAAAAGCAGGATATCGAGAAGTTCAGGTAACTCCAGATTCTTTCTTTGATCTCTTTGAGCAATTGCGCGCTGAAAAAATTATTCCGCCGCGTTCTTAATTAAGAATTAAAAACATCCGGGTGCTGGGCTAATTCGAGCCTAGTACGCCGGATGTGGCCAAATAAGATTCTTTCTGCATCATCTGCATCATGGTTGATTATTGCGGTAAGCAGTAAATGGTGCTCGTAGTGTGCTGGCTTAAATGAAGTTGCTGCCATCATTTGCGAATAAGCGCGCCGATAGTGCTGAGTTGTGTTCCATAATCGATTTACCATCTCACCCACAAGCACCGTTTCAGCTCTTGAATATGTTAGTAAGTGAAATTGCCTATCTAATTTTAAGAATCTTTCTACTTCAGTTGTGGATTCCATTTGTGTAATAAGTTCTTGCAACTCTTCAATGACTGAACTAGTCAAGTGGGGAATACTCAATCGCAATAAGAGTGGTTCTATTCTTTCGCGTAGTTGATACATCTCTTCGCACTCGGTAAGGCTCAGATGTGAAATCCACGCACCTGTATGCGCCACAAGATTAATAAGTCCATCTGCTTCAAGAATTCGTAAGGCTTCGCGAACTGGAGAGCGTGAAGCGCCAAATTGTTCTGCAATAGCCTCTTGCCGGATACGAACTCCAGGAGGATATTTTCCAGAAAGGATCTCCTCTTTCAGGGTGTTCGCAATTTGCTGGCTTAACGCCAAATCACTCTCGTTTTTAATACTCAACATTAGAGTTCCGGATGTGCAGGATGCCAAAGTTTTGTTGTTGCATTTACTTCATACGCTTTGCCATTAGGAAAGGAGACCAATTCAAATTGCATGCCCCATGGGCTTGTAAAATAAACCCATTTCTGACCTTCGGAATGGCTCTTGCTCAGCGTCGGCTCGCCCATAATCGTCACATCATTTTTCTTGAGATACTCCAAGGCGGCATCAAAATCATCCACGTAAAAGGCAAGGTGATGTCCACCAATATCTGAATTCTTGGGTTGCGACGCCGCACCATCTGCAGCCTCATATTGAAATATTTCAAAGTTCGGCCCAAATTTGCAACGGAAGAATCGAAGTTCGCGCATGACAGTTCGGGGGTGGACTCCTAAATGCTCTGACATCCAGTTGTCATCTTTAATAAATGGCCCGAGGCTATAGAAACGCTCGCACCCAATAACATCGACAAAAAATCGCTCGGCTTGATCCAAATCGGGGACTGTAAAGCCGATGTGCTCAGTGCCTCTCAAGCTTGGAATCCCAGCCATTTCGCTACCCCTTCTCCCTATTGGATACAATCTAACCCTATTTGCTAGATTCAGGGAAGATTTTGGGGGTAAAACCTTGCGATTGGATGCAATCTAGGTTTACTGTTCTCCCATACTTAATTTTTTAAGTGGAATACCTCTGCCCCTTAGGAGCTCGACATGACCCAGCGCACCCCCCTTGTAGCCCGAGAACCATGGGTTGAGATAGCCACAACTGCCGATGATTGGAAGAAGGCAGATCCGCAACTTCTCGAAAACATGCTCGGACAGTTGCACCTCATTCGGGCCTTTGAAGAAATTGTCCTGGAGCTTGCTGGTGAGGGATTAGTCCATGGTCCTGCGCACTCCTCCATCGGCCAAGAGGGTGGAGCTGTTGGTTCAATTATTTCGCTCGGTACAAAGGATGCAATTAACGGTTCTCACCGTGGTCATCATCAATTTCTTGCAAAGGTAATTAATCACGTCTCTAAAGGAAAACTAGATGTTACAAATCTTGTGACTCCTGAATTACAAGAAGTTTTACAACGCACTCTCGCTGAAATTCTTGGATTGGCCCAGGGTTACTGCAGTGGCCGTGGGGGATCTATGCACCTTCAATATTTTGAGGCCGGAGCTTTAGGTACAAATGCAATTGTCGGCGGAGGCGTACCCCTGGCAGCTGGAAATGCATGGGCACAGAGTAAATCATTGACAAACAATATTACGGTTTCTTACTTTGGTGATGGGGCTGTAAATATTGGCTCTGTACTTGAAACTATGAACTTAGCCGCAGCATGGAAATTGCCTCTTGCATTTTTTATCGAAAATAACTTATATGCGGTTTCCACTCACGTCTCTGAAGTAACTGCAGAGCCACGCCTCTCTGGCCGTGCTCTGGGCTTTGGAATTCCATCATGGAAGGTAGACGGAATGGATCCTCTTGCGGTTCACCTAGCCATGAGAGAAGCAGAATCACACATGCGCAGCGGGAAAGGCCCCGTAGTAATCGAGGCAGATGTTTATCGATACTTCCATCAAAATGGTCCGTTCCCTGGCAGCGCATTTGGATATCGCACAAAGGAAGAGGAAGCCAAATGGCGCGAACGTGATCCATTACTGCGAGTTGCAAATGAGATGATTGCACTAGGTTTGATTGATCAAGAAAGTGTTGACTCGGTGCGTTCGCAAGCCCTTGACGCTAATCGACTCGCTGCCTCGGCACTTCTTGAACCAAATCCTGATGTACCCGGTAAGCGTCGCATTAAGCCTGAGCTTTGGCCGGATGTTTCTTTCGTCAATGTCGGAGTTCGTGGAGATGCTTCTGAACTCAATGGCGCGCGCACACTAGAGCCTTTGAAGGATTCTGGCGCCAAAACTAATATGAAATTTGTCGATGCAGTTGCTGGCGTTATTGATGCTGCAATGGAGAAAGATGAACGCATCGTCGTTTTAGGTGAGGATATACATAGACTTAATGGCGGAACTAATGGTGCGACTAAAGGGTTGGCAAAGAAGTACCCGAACCGAATTCTTGGAACACCAATTAGTGAGAATGCATTCGCTGGACTCGGTGGTGGGCTTGCTCTCGATGGTCGATTCCGCCCCATCGTAGAGTTCATGTACCCAGACTTCATGTGGGTTGCAGCTGATCAAGTTTTCAACCAAATTGGTAAAGCGCGACATATGTTTGGCGGACAGAATTCAGTTCCTTTGGTCCTTCGCACAAAAGTTGCGATTGGAAGTGGTTACGGATCACAACATTTAATGGATCCTGCTGGCATTTTTGTAACAAGCCCAGGATGGCGCATCGTTGCAGCATCAACCCCCGCTGAATACATTGGATTGATGAATGCGGCACTCGCATTGCAAGATCCAGTCCTTGTGCTTGAACATGTAGACCTTTATCAAGATCTGGGAGATGTTCCTGAAGGTGACTTCGGTTATCAAATTCCATTTGGAAAAGCGAACATTCGACGCAAAGGAAAAGATCTCACCGTTCTCACATATTTATCAATGGTTAAGCATTCTCTCGCAGCAGTTGAACAGAGCGGAATGGATGCAGAAGTAATTGATTTGCGCTGGCTCGATCGTGCATCTATCGACTGGGCGACTATTGAAGCCTCCATTAAGAAGACTAATGCGGTGATGATTGTTGAGCAGGGTGCATTGGGAACCTCTTATGGTGGCTGGTTATCAGATGAAATCCAACGCCGTTACTTCGACTGGTTAGATCAACCAGTGCAGCGCGTTTCTGGTGGAGAAGCATCACCTAGTATTTCAAGAGTTCTTGAACGTGCGGCATTTGCTGGACAAGAAGAAATTCTGGCTGGCCTTGCTCGCGTTAGCGCTGGATTTGGTGGCAATCTTTAACATGGCGCAAATAATGAGAATGCCTGAAGTTTTGGCTAATGCAACCGAAGCAATCCTCGCCCAATGGTTAATTAAAGAAGGCGATTCATTTATTGTTGGTCAGGCAATTGCTGAAGCGGAAACTGAAAAAGCACTCGTGGAAGTTCCAGCTGAAACTGCTGGAATTTTAGGTAGATACCTCGCTTTGGAAGGCGCCTCTGTACAAGTAGGAGCGCCAATTGCTATTTTACTAGCAGCAGGTGAAGGCCAGGCTGAGATAGATAAGTTGATGACTGAAAACGGTGCTGAAATAGCAGCGGCTCCGACTCCAACTCCTGTTTCAACTCCAACTCCTGTTTCAACTCCAACTCCTGTTTCAACTCCAACTCCTGTCGTTGAGGCCACGGCATTCGCGAAGACCTCAGACCGAGGTGATCGCCTCTTTATTAGTCCGCTTTCTCGCCGTATGGCCAGAGAAAAAGGTCTGAATGCAGAATCGATTCAGGGTACTGGTCCTGGTGGGCGCATTGTTCGTCGAGATGTCGAAGCTGCTATCGAGACTAAGGGGATATCTGTTGTAAATGCTGTCCCGCTTGCGATTCCATCTGGAAGTTTTACAGACATCCCACACTCTGGCATGCGAAAGGCAATTGCCCGCAGATTGACTGAGAGTAAGACAACTGTCCCTCATTTCTATCTTTCTGCTCCAGTTCTTGCTGATGACATGTTAAATTTTCGAGCAAAATATAATGAATGGGCACCGAAGAAAGTCTCCGTCACTGATCTTATTTTAAAAACCGTAGCAGCATCTCTTGAAGACGTTCCAAACGCAAATGTAATCTGGACCGATTCCGCTTTACGTCAATTTAGTGATGTGGATATTTCAATTGCAGTTGCTACTGATAATGGATTGATTACACCTGTCGTGAGGGGAATCAACCATTTAAGCCTTGCGCAATTAAATATTACAACTAGCGACTTAATTGATCGGGCACGTATTGGGCGCTTGAAACAAAATGAAATTGAAGGTGGATCATTCTCTGTTACCAATCTTGGCATGTATGGCACCGATGAATTCTCTGCAATCCTTAATCCCCCACAATCAGCCATCTTGGCTGTTGGAGCTGCAAAGCAAAAACCGGTTGTTATTGACGGAGAAATCAAAATTCGCTCCATCATCAACTTCACGGTCTCTGTTGACCACCGTGCCATTGATGGAGCTGTGGCAGCACAGTGGCTGGCCGCCTTTGTTAAGCGCTTCGAGAATCCATTCTGGCTAGCGATTTAATGTTAAATCTCGACCCCGATATATTTGGTCTGTAGGAACTCGTGAATTCCATCGAAGCCACCTTCACGGCCTAAGCCTGATTGCTTCACTCCACCAAATGGAGCTGCTGGGTCTGAGATAACGCCTTTATTGATTGCAACCATTCCCGATTCCATTGCTTCGGCGGTGCGAAGGGCGCGTGTGAGATTTGATGAGAAGACATAACTAATCAGGCCAAACTCAGTGTCATTAGCCAGAGTGATGCCTTCTTCATCTGTATCAAAAATAACAATCGGTGCAACTGGACCAAAAATCTCATGACGCAGTATGGGGTTATTTTTGTCAACGATTAAAACGGTGGCTGGGTAGAAAGCACCCTCGCCTTCAGGTTTAACTCCTCCAACTTTCACCTCTGCACCTGCTGCTACAGATTCATCAACAATCTGTGCAATCTTGTTGCGCTCCTTTGCTGAAACTGAAGCTCCAAGAGTTGTTGTGGAATCAGTTCCACGGCCCATTACAAAAGCACTCATGGACTTAGTCATTTCATGAATGAAGGCCTCGGATATGCCCCGTTGAACAAAGATTCGGTTTGCAGCTGTGCAAGCAGCTCCACCATTGCGCATCTTGGCAAGAAGTAATTGTGGAATTGTAACTGCAAGGTCTGCATCATCATGCACTACTACTTGCGCATTTCCACCAAGCTCCATTGAACAGCGAATTACTTGATCCGCAGCTTCTTTTAGTAGCACGCGTCCAACTTCAGTTGAACCAGTGAAAGAGAGATTCTTTACACGTGGGTCATGCAACATCTTTGAAATCGCTGGTGCTGTTTTTTCTGGCAACACTAAATTAAGTACACCCTTAGGTAAACCTGCACGTTCCATAATGTCAACGATATACATAGCTGTTAAAGGTGTTTCGGTTGCTGGCTTTAAAACCATTGTGCAACCGGCCGAAACTGCTGGCCCAATCTTTCGAGTGGCCATAGCAGCTGGAAAATTCCATGGCGTGATCAGGATGGAAAGTCCAATAGGTTGGTGAGTTACAAGAATTCTTTTATCTCCTGCTGGTGATTTACGGAAATCCCCTGGTGTGCGCACTGCCTCTTCAGCAAACCAGCGAAAAAACTCTGCCGCATATGCTGCTTCACCTCGAGCATCTGGCAATGCTTTTCCATTTTCACGTGAAATCAAGGTTGCGACTGCCTCGATTTCATTGGTCATAATTTCAAAAGCTTTGCGCAAAATCTCAGACCTAAAGCGAGGAGCAGTCTTTGCCCACGCCACAGCTGCGGTATCGGCCGCAGTAATAGCAGCCTCACACTGTTCATCTGAAGCCATCGAAACTTCAGCAATTACTGAATTGTCGCTTGGATCGTAAACGGCTACCTTGCGAACGCCCTCTACCCATTGGCCATCGATATATAACTGTGTATGCATAGGGGTAATCATATGCTCAGCCTGCAAGAAGTTGAAGCCAATGCGCTCTACGATAAAGCCTTGCAATATTATTGCTTTATATGCAATGAAAGAGGAGTTTTAAGTGCCCAAGTCTTGGAGTGATAACGCCCCCCCACCACATGCCCTACGGGACCACGCACACCTCAAGGATTCATTCTCCTATCGGGTCAAGAAAAGATTCTTAGGCGAACCTTTAAACCGACATTCACTTTCTCACCAAAGGCTAAGTAAAAGATTTGCTCTAGGAATTCTTTCATCTGACTGTATCTCTTCTTCTGCTTACGGATCAGAGCAGATTCTGCTCGCACTTCTGCCGGCATTTGGTCTAGCTGCCTTCAATATCTTGATGCCAATGACCGTAATTGTTCTGCTTGTTCTTGTCATTGTGACCATCTCTTATCGTGATGTTGTTCAGGTTTATACAAAATCTGGCGGTGCCTATGTTGTATCTCGAGACAATTTAGGTCCAATTGCT
>Ga0114964_10001439_pt1 | contig 17351 bp, 17 predicted proteins | sample C_131016_MF_Meta_FD_92638 | JGI IMG/M metagenome (GOLD analysis project Ga0114964, IMG submission 92638) | Freshwater microbial communities from Lake Croche, Canada to study carbon cycling - C_131016_MF_MetaG | ecosystem: Environmental > Aquatic > Freshwater > Lake | place: Lake Croche, Canada... | reverse complement strand
GATCCAGCGCCTTTTCGACCGGAATATGCATGCCGCCGCTTTTGAGTGCGACGACCATTTCGATCTCGTGATGGTAATTATGGGTCAGGGTCGGATAGGGATGGTGCACCGTCTCTCCGGTGGGCACGGGCTGCAGGCAATCGGCCGATTTCTGGAAAAAGAACGGCGGTTCGCGGGTCGGATCTCCACCCATTTCACGGGTATGGGCGGCATAGTTGCGGCCGATGCAATAGGCGCGCCGCACCGGAAAGACCGCCGTGGTGCCGACAACCGGCAGGGTGGCACGCGGGGTGGGGGTGATCACATATTCGACACTCATCAAAGCGTTCCTATCTGTAACAGTTTCTAAAAGCTGCCCATTTTATCAGCCTGAGATGATTGTACCCCTTTTGCCGCACCCGTCGAGCGCGAATTGACGGGGAGCCGCATTGCCGGCGTCACACCCCGCCCATCCGGCAGACAATGTCCCATTCCTCGTCCGTGACAGGCTGCACCGACAGGCGCATCGAGGTCACCAATGCCATTTTGGACAGGGATTCCGTGGCCTTCACCTGCGCCAGCGTGACGGGCTTTGGCAGCGGTTTGACGGCCTTGAGATCGACCACCACCCAGGGTTCGCCCGGCTCGGCGGTCGGATCGGGATAGGCCTCGCGGATCACCTCGACGAGACCGACAATCTCTTTGCCCTCGTTGGAATGGTAGAAAAAGCCGTGATCACCCAGTTTCATCGCCTGCATGTGCTTTTTGGCCAGGTGGTTGCGCACCCCGTTCCAGAATGTGCCTTCCGCTCCGGCTTCGACCTGCTGCTGCCAGGACCATTTGAACGGTTCCGATTTATAAAGCCAATAGGCCATTGCCTGCCCCCAATTGTATCATGCGATCGTCTGAAAATGGGGCGGAACGGCTGATCCGTAAAGCCCCGCTTGCCTGCTGCCCTGTCAATGTTCGGACTTGAGCGGGCGCGCCATCAAGCCGGCCACGGCCTCGTCAATGCCCGACCGGCCTTCCAGCACGGCATTGACGGCCTCGGCGATCGGCATATCGACGCCCTTGCTGCGGGCCATTACCACCAGAACACCGGCGGTCAGCGCGCCTTCCGCCAATTTGCCGCCCGACGCCTGTTCAACCGAAGCACCCCGCCCCAAGGCCAGGCCGAAGGCAAAATTGCGCGATTTGTCGGAAGCACAGGTCAGCACCAGATCACCCAGACCCGACAGGCCCATCAGCGTTTCGGGACGGCCGCCAAAGGCGTGCGAGAAACGCAGCAATTCGGCAAAACCGCGCGCCGTCAAAGCCGCGCGCGCGCTTTCACCCAACCCGCGACCAGCCACAATCCCCGCCGCAATCGCCAGCACGTTTTTGGCCGCTCCGCCAATCTCGACACCGCGCAAATCCGTGCTGTGATAGACACGGAAGCGCGGCGAGGACAGTGTTTCGGCCAGGGCCTTGCAGGCTGCCTCGTCACGTCCGGCCAGCACCACGGCAGTCGGCAGACCAAGACCGACATCCTGCGCAAAGCTCGGGCCCGACAGCACCATGACCGGCACACCGGGCATGGCCTCTTCCACCACCTCGCTCATGAAATGGCCCGAGGCGCGGTCGATCCCCTTGGCGCAGATGATGACCGGCACGCCCTGTGGCAGCACAGGCTGCAGGGTCGCGGCCATCTGGGCCACGGTCTGGGCCGGCACCACCAGCAATACAGCCTGCACGCCGGATACCGCCGCCTGCAACAAGGCCTCAGGAGTGACCCTCTCGTGCAAGGGCACATCCGGCAGACGGGCCTGATTGGAGCGGTCCTGCCGCATCGCGGCAATCTGGGCGGCATCGCGCGCCCACAGCGTGACGCGGCAACCGGCCACAGCCGCCGCATTGGCCAGAGCCGTCCCCCATGCTCCGGCACCGATCACCGCAATCGCCGGCACAGCCTGTTGCGTCATGCGGCATCCTCCGGCGTGATACTGTCGGGCATGCCGGATAATTTGGCCGTCAGGGGCCAGCGCGGCTTGGGCGGCGTATCAAGCGGATCCACCAGTCCCAGGCGCAACCGCTCGATCCCGGCCCAGGCGATCATCGCACCATTGTCGGTGCACAAGGCCAAAGGCGGCGCCACAAGGGTCAGGCCGCTCTCGGAAGCCAGACGATGCAAGGCCCGCCGCAGGGTCATATTGGCAGCCACACCGCCGGCCACCACCAGAGCATTGGGTGTGCCGATCGAGGTGCGGAACAGCCGCAATGCCGCGCGGGTGCGGTCCACCACAACATCGGTGACAGCGGCTTGAAAGCCGGCGCACAAATCGGCAATATCGGTATTGGTCAGCGGGGCAATCCGTTCCGCTTCGATCCGCACGGCGGTTTTGAGACCGGACAGCGAGAAATCGGCTCCGGCGCGGCCCAGCATCGGACGCGGCAGGGCAAAACGCTCGGGATTGCCGCGCTCGGCCTCGCGCTCGACCGAGGGACCGCCCGGATAGGGCAGACCCAGCATCTTGGCGGTTTTATCAAAGGCTTCACCGATGGCATCGTCAATGGTGGTGCCAAGACGGACATAATCATCCACCCCGCGCACCGCCAGCAATTGCGAATGTCCCCCCGAGGCCAGCAACAGCAGATAGGGAAAATCCACGCCGTCGGTCAGCCGCGGCGACAAGGCATGCGCCTCCAGATGGTTGACCGCCAGAAAGGGTTTGTCGGTGACCAGCGACAGGGTTTTTCCGGTGGTCAGCCCGACAATCACCCCGCCGACCAAGCCGGGCCCGGCGGCAGCAGCAATCCCGTCGAGATCCTTGAAGGAGACCTGTGCCCGTGCCATCGCACGGCTGATCAAACCATCAAGGGCGGTGACATGGGCGCGCGCGGCAATTTCGGGCACCACGCCGCCATAGGGCGCGTGTTCCTCGATCTGGCTCAGAATCTCGTTGGACAGAATATGCCCGCGGCCGTCGCGCTGCAAAGCCACTACGCTTGCGGCGGTTTCATCGCAGGTGGTCTCTATCCCAAGAACGATCATGCGGTTTACGCTCCAAAATCCATTACCCGACCAGCTTTTTATCAGCTTTGTGGCATTGGAGTTTCTTTTCGGCCCTATCAAGCCAGAGTGCTACTCCCTATAATCGGGCTTTGACAAGACGCAAGGACTTGATTGTCGCCGAAGACTTGATAGTCGCAATGACAGCGGGACAGAGCCAGCCATGCAGGTGATTATCACCCGTGCCGGGGACGATGCACGCACAACCGCCAGTCTGGTGGCCGATCTGGGCTGCATCCCCGTGATCGCCCCGCTCGCCACACGCCTTGCGCTGCCCGTGGCGATCCCCGACAGGCATTTTGACGGCCTCATCATCACCAGCCGTGCATCTGTTGCGATGCTGGACCGGACGCAACTGGTGTCCCTTTTGCAGGTGCCGGTGTTCTGTGTCGGTGATGCCACCGCCGATCTGGCGCGCCGAACGGGATTTGAAACGGTTTTTTCTGCTGCCGGCGATGTCAGCGGCCTGATCAGCCTTATCCATGAACAGGTTCCGCAAGGCCAGGCGTTGGTTTACCTGACCGGCGAACCGCACAAAGCCGAGATCGAACTGGCTTTGTCGGGCACAATGCGGCTGACCACCCTCGCAACCTACCGGATGCAGTCGGCCGAGGCCTTTCCGCAAGAGGCACTGGCTCGGCTTGATGATCCGCATCCGGTCTGGCTGCATTACTCGCAACAATCGGTCGAGCGTGCCGCTGCCCTCGCTGCGGCCAGTTCGCAACCCGATCTCTTCCCCCGCGCCCGCCATCTGCTGATCTCGCAGGCTTTGCAAGCCGCCGTCAAAACCGCTGGCGGGACCGACATCACCATCGCGGCCCAACCCAACCAGCCGGCGATGATGGACGCTCTGTTAACGATGCGAAAGGCATTGTTGCTGTAGACTGCTGGAAATATGGATTATGCTCGTCCGAGCGGACAAGAGGTGACTATTTTGGATCCAAACACCAAACCGACCGAACCGGCCAAAACCCCGCCTGCAATGGACGAGGCCGCCCATTTCGTGCCGCATCCCGACAATACGTCTGTACCGCCTGTTTCCCCTGCCTCACCCCCTAACCCGGCACCCGGCCTGATGCGTCCCATGCTGGCCGGATTGGCGGGTGGCGCTGTGGCTTTCGGTATTTTTTTCGCCCTGTCGCAACTGCTGAACCCGATGGCCGACCTCTCGGACCGCCTCGCCATTGCCGAAAGCAATATCGCCACCGCCGCGACCCGCCGCGCGCTGGAAACCACCGACAAGCGTCTGGCTGCTCTCGAAGCGCGGTTCGATCCGCTGCGCAGCGAGCTGGAAACCATCAACCGCACGCTCAACGGGGCCGGAACGGTCGATGTTACTCCGCTTGTGCGCCGCCTCTCGGCGCTTGAAAATTCCATCGTCCTGCTCAAGCAGGACACCCAGAACGACAAGCCCGCCGCCGCAAGTCCTGTTGTCACAAGTCCTGTTGCCACAAGTGCATTGGGGTTTGAAACCGCCAAATTGTCGCTGGCTTTGCTGATCAGTGACAGGCTGGAAGCCGGCCAGCCTTTCCTGTCGGAACTGGCCGCACTGGAATTGCTGGGCGTCGATGCCGCGATCCAGCCCTTGGTGCATGACACGGCCAATGGCAATCCCTCTCAGGTCCAGCTGCTCGGCCAGTTTGCGGGCCTGATCCCGCAGTTGCGCAAAGCCATCCCGATTCCAGCCGATCAGGGCTGGTCGGCTAAAATCTGGCAAAGCCTGAGCATGCTGGTCCGTATCCGTCGGCTGGATGACAATCAGGCCACCGATCCAGAAAGCCGCATGCACCTGATCACGCTTGCTTTGCAGGCGGGACGGACCGACGAGGCACTCAAGCATTTCAACCTGCTGCCCGATGCCATGCGCGCCCAGGCCCGCGACTTCGAGGCCCTGCTGCACAAGCGGCTGGCGGCTGTGATGGCCGGCGAGGCCCTGCTGAAATCGGCTTCCGAAGACCTGCTGGCTGCCAGCCGGACCGCCAAAGGCGGCAGCAAATGATCCGCGCCCTGATCACCCTGATCCTGCTGTCCGCAACCGCCACCGGACTGGCCTGGCTGGTGGATATGCGCGGCGGATTGCTGGTCAATCTCGGTCCCTACCAGATCGAAACCTCGCTGGCGGTGGCCGCTGTCGGGACGCTCGCTCTGGCAGTGATGCTGGCCATGGTGTGGGCCTGCATCCGCTACCTCGCCAATATACCACTGGCGTTGAGCCAGTATTATTCTGGCCGCAAACGCGACAAGGGCTATCAGGCCGTCGCACGCGGGATGATGGCGATCGGCATGGGTGATACCAAAACGGCCGAACGCGCGGCCAGGGATGCCCATAAATGTCTGGGAACCGAGCCGCTGGTGCTGCTGCTGCAGGCCCAATCCGCCCAGCTCAGCGGCGACAGACTTGCCGCCGACCGTGCCTTCCGCTCCATGCTGGACCTCGAGGACGCCAAGACGCTCGGGCTACGCGGCTTGTTTATCGAAGCACAACGACGGGGCGAGCATGACGAGGCCCTCTCCTTTGCCCGTCAGGCCCAACAGGTTCAACCGGCTCTGCCATGGGCCAATGAGGCCCTGCTGGAATGGCACTGCCAGCAAGAGGACTGGTCGCAAGCCCTGGCACTGCTGCAGCGCATGCAGAAACAGCTGGAAAAGCCGCTTTACCGCCGCCAGCGCGCGGTCTTGCTGACGGCCTATGCCAACAGCCTGCACAGGAGCGATGCCGAAACCGCGCTCGATCTGGGCCACGAAGCGGTCAAACTGGCCCCCGATCTGGTCCCTGCCACGGTGCTGGTGGCGCGCTTGCTGATGGCCCGCGAGGATTTGCGCAAGGCCAGCCGTTTGCTCGAAGCCTGCTGGTCGCTTGCCCCGCATCCCGATCTGGCCCAGGCCTATATCCATCTGCGCCACGGCGATTCCCCGTCCGACCGGCTGACGCGCGCCGAAGTGCTGACCAGACAGACCGCAGAACACTCCGATAGCCGCTATGCCCTTGCCCAATGCGCGATCGAGGCCCGTGATTTTACCCGCGCCAGACAGATTCTCAGCCCCGAAATCGCCAACCGGCCGACGACGCGCTTCTGCCTGCTGATGGCCCGACTGGAGCAGCTCGAACACCACGATCCGTCGGCCGCGCAACTCTGGCTGACCCGCGCCTCGCGCGCCCCGCGTGATGCGGCATGGATTGCCGACGGACTGGTCTCCGATCATTGGGCAGCGGTGTCGCCTGTTTCGGGACGCCTTGATGCCTTCGCATGGAAGTATCCGCAAGAATCCATCACCGCTCGGGACCTGACGGACCATCCAGCGCCGGAAACTGCGCCCGTCACATTGGCTGCAGCACCGGCAGCCCCAACAATCACGCCAGAAGCCCAAAAGCCCAAACCGAAACCGGCGTCATCCGTGGTATTTCCGCTGGTGACCTCGCCCGATGATCCCGGCCCGATGGACCGATCCGCAGAGGATGAAGCCACCCAAAGCAGCAAACCGGCCAAACCGGTTCATCTGTTTGGCGGTTAACGACTAAAAAAGTCGGCTGAAGGGATGGAAATCCAACACGTCCTGCTGTAAGAACTCAACCGTTGCCGCTTTAGCTCAGTCGGTAGAGCGACTGATTCGTAATCAGTAGGTCAGGTGTTCGATTCACCTAAGCGGCACCATTTTTCTCCTTATAAATCATGATGATAGATCTGGCAGAAACTCCGGCGTCCTTGCCTGTTCCTGTCTTGGATGAGAGCGCTGGGGGGCTCACGGTGGTCTGTGCACACCAATCCGAGCGGCACGTCCACTAAAGGCCGCGACACCAAGGCACAGGGAGGGGATCAGGTTCTTTGTTGATCATCCGGTGAGACGCACCTCTCATGCTGATTTGCGATTGATTAAACTTTGAAGTGTGACAAAAGGGTAATGCATCTGCGTTACTGGGTCTGATCTTGCAATTTTTTGTATCTTAATACTCTTGATCAGAAACAATTTCGTTGATTGCAACCACAAGATGAGTTTAAAGGCTTGTCAGTGTTGGGCTTGCGACTAGTCGGGCAAGCAAACAACGCGCGTATCTAGGGTGGGGTTTTTTGCATGTTGTTTGACCACTGTGCTCAATGCCAGCAATGCTGCACGATTGAAGCCGGTCATCCACCGCTTGATGTCAGTTTGACACAAACAGAAACAGCCCGTCTCGGTTCCGTTTGCATCGAGGACAATTGCGCCAATCTGGGGCCGAGCGGCTGCCAGCTCGGCCATGACAAGCCGTTCGGCTGCACACTCTATCCGCTGTCCTACAATCCCCATTCGCGGGATTTCTATTATGACAGCGAATGTCCGCTGATGCCGACCTATATCGCACAACTGGCAAGCGCCTCCAGCGAGGCCTCCCAGCATCTCGCCCAGATGCGTCAGACTATTGCGGTGCTCGAGCAACAGGAGCCTGAATATCTGTTGCACAACCATCTGGTCGATATCGATTATTTCGACCTGCTGAAACTTCCTGTACAAGCCCCAACTCCTTCACAGGGCCAGCTTAAATGAATACGATGAAGCATCAGCTTGCTGACGTTGAACCACTGTCAAAGCCCATCGGGGTCAATCTCGCCCCCACACCCCTGATCAACCGTGTCGGCTACCAGACCTGGACAGACGACAATCTGGTGGTCGAAAGCAACCACAACGACATCCGCTATTACACATCGCGCTGGGATGCCCTTTGCCCCTACATCGATGTCAGCGAGGACATGCTGGAGCGGGCCCCCAAGCCCTTCATCGTCTATGCCCTGCCCCCTGATTGTGCCTTCGGCGTGCCCATCAACGACCAGTATGGCATGGTGGATACCCAGTCCGAGGAGTTCTGGAACGAACCCAGACGCGCCCGCAAATTCCGTGAATATGACAAGCTGTTCAAAACTTTCACCCATACCGAGGAAGTTATCCCCGGCTCTAGCCTGAGCGTCGACGACATCTATGACATGGGTGGCGAGCATTTTGCGACCTGCGAGATTGATGCCCGCGAGGTTGCAGGATTTGTCGACTACATCCAGACGCTCGATGTGCTGTTGCTGAAAGTCTACGATCCCGCAGGGGCACTGGTCCTGACCGAAGTCGCGATCATCCTGCCCGATTACAACCAGGTCTATGGCAGCTTCTGCCAATGGGACCGCGCCTATAAAAACCGCTCGCCCGGCATGTATGCCTGCCTGCTGGCCAGCCGCTGGACCCAGAGAAACGGCTTGCGTTATTACAATCTCGGTCCTGTCGGAGATTATAACTACAAGTCTCTGTTTGTGACCACGCTGGAGCCGATCTACTCGCTGGCTCTGACCGATCCCGAGCATCCCCTTGCGCTTGATCCGACCTCACCCCTGCATACCGATTTCAAAGTCGAGCACTGGAACAAGATTTATCGCACAGTGACACAGTCCAAAAAGCAGGTTGGCGCGCGATAGATCCCGCGCCCGCTTGCTCCTGCCTCACTCGAAAATATGCACACCACCAAAACTGTGGTCATAATTCATCATCAGCTCTTCGCCGATCTTGATGTTGCGCAAGGCCTCGAACGAGCCGTCCTTGTTCAAGCGCACATTCGGGGTGTTGGTGTGGTTGAGATAGATCGCGAAATCCATGGTGTTCATCCCCATGGTTGAAACCAGCACCTCGTCCTCGTCATAATAGCAGAACATCTCGATCTGCTTGCGCACGCCTTTCGGCAGGCTTTTGAGCTCGGCATAGGTAAACGAAATCTCGCGGTGTTTGACGAGGCTGCGCAAAGGATTCACACCTTTGGGAATGGGCCGCACGGCAAACACGCCGATGCCATGCACAGGTGAAATACCCAGATGGCAATACACCTCGTTAGCGAGATGGTTCATTATCACTTCTTTGGGGGTAATTTTCTTCTTATCGGACATTTCTAACCACAATTTTAGAGAACAACAGTCAATCAACTCAAGCTGGACGAACTTTCACTGTTCTGGTTACCGCTGTCAAAGTGATATTTGGATTTCGGGCCATTATTCTGAGCATATTGCACAGCTGCTCCCCTGTTGCGGCACTAGCGCATGGCCATCGGTTGGCCCTAGACTGGTCCATGAATTGAACGGCTACGCTCCACGCCATTCTGACCGCAAAAGGCCCGTCGCGCAGCACCATGACACAGCCCCCCGATCGAGCACCGACAGTCACGCACTGGATCACCCCGCTTCTGCTGACGCTGGCGGTGCAGAGCGTCTCCTCCTTTCTGCAGCGGATGCCGCCCGCCATCGCACCGGCTTTGACGGGCAGCTACCAACTGTCTCCCGAATCCATCGGCTATCTGTCGGCCAGCAATGTCATCGGCGCGATCCTGTTCCTGTTTCTTGGTGCGCCCTTGCTGCGGCGGCTGGGGTCGGTGCGGTCCTTGCAGGTCGGCCTGTTGTTCGGCTCGATCGGTGCGCTGCTGTTTGCCCTGCCCGCACCGGCTACTTTGCTGGTTGCGACCCTGATGATGGGCTTCGGCTATGGCCCTTCGACACCCGCAGGCAGCGATATCCTGCAACGCCATGCCCCCGCCAAACACCGCTCGCTGATTTTCTCTGTCAAACAGGCGGGCGTGCCGTTCGGCGGTATTCTCGCAGGACTCATCCTGCCCTATCTAATCGAAGTGGGCGGTCTGCCCCTGTGCCTGTGGTTTGCCGCCGGTTTTGCCGCGCTCACAGCTTTGCTGATGCAGCCCTATCGCGCCGCGATCGACCATGAACGCGACCGCAGCCAGAGCCTGCATCTGCGGCAATTTCTCAGTCTCGGCAATATCTCCAAACCCATCAACGCCCTGCGCGAGACACCGCAATTGATGCAGGTGGCGATGAGCGGCACCTGTCTGGCCGTCGGGCAGGGTGTATGGATCAGCTTTCTGGTGACCATTCTGGTCAACCAGATGGCGATGAGCCTGACCATGGCCGGTCTTTACTTCTCCATCATGCAGGGCGCCGGCGTGTTCGGCCGCATCCTGCTCGGCTGGGCCTCGGACCGTCTCGGATCAGGCCGCCTGACCCTGCGCCTCGCCATGATCAGTTCGGCACTGACCACGCTGTGCCTGCCCTTCGTCACACCCGAATGGTCTTTATTGAGCATCACCCTTCTGTGCATCGTCGCGGGTATTACCGTGACAAGCTGGAACGGTGTGCAGATTGCCGAAATCGCCCAGCTTGCCCCGCCGCATCAGGTGCGCGAGGCCTCTTCGGGCGCGACACTGGTGCTGTTTGTCGGCTATGTCGCGGGTCCGGCAGGCTTTGCCCTGCTGACCTCGCTGACCGGTTCGATCCCGTTCGGCCTGTATGTCACAAGCCTGATCATCGCCTGCGGCCTGCTGATCCTGCCGGGCAAGAGGCCCGCCGCATAGACGGGCAGCCAAGGCCGCTGCATCCGTCCGGTCTCTTGGATCAAAGCACGGAAATCATGCCGCCATCGACATAGATGACCTGACCATTGACATAATTGGAGGCGGGAGCAGCCAGAAACACCGCCGCGCCGATCAACTCTTCCGGCATGCCCCAGCGTTTGGCCGGCGTACGGCCCTTGACCCAGGCATCGAACGCGGGATTGTCAATCAGGGCCTGGTTCATGTCGGTGATCATATAGCCCGGCCCGATCGCATTGGCCTGCAACCCGCTGGCCGCCCATTCCGCAGCCATTGCCTTTGTCAGCAATTTGATTCCGCCTTTGGACACCGTGTAGGGCGCAACCGTGGCGCGCGCCAGTTCCGAGGTCAGCGAAGCAATATTGATGATCTTGCCATAGCCCCGCGGGATCATCCGCTTGGCCGCCTCGCGGCCGATCACAAAGGCACTGGTCAGATTGGTTTCGATCACCGAGCGCCATTCCGGCGTGGTCAGTTCCACCATCGGCTTGCGCAACTGGATGCCGGCATTGTTGACCAGAATATCGACATGGATGCCGGCGACATCAAGCGCGTCGAAGGCTTTGGTAATAGCTACCTCGTCGGTGACATCGAACACGCAGGCCCGCGCCTGATGGCCCTTGGCAGCCAATTCGGACACCGCCTGGTCAACCCGTGCCGCCGTGGTGCCGTTGATGATGACGGCCGCACCCGCATCGGCCAAGCCCTCGGCGATCGCCCGCCCCAAACCGCGCGACGAGCCCGTGACAAGCGCCGTGCGGCCCGTCAAATCGAACAGGGGATTGGTCATGGTGTTTCCTCTCGGTGTTTTTATTCGTTCGTGGTCATGTGTTGTCCGGACGTTCGGGCAGGATCCACCCATTGTCAACACAAGGCGATGCAGAGCCGGGTCACCGCTATCGGCCATCATGCCAGGCAAGGAACCTCGACAAATGGCTTAAGCCATCAAGCCAATCCTGTTTGGCTTCACAATTGACCAAGACCAAAGCAGCGTTTTTCCAATGGTCCTCAATACAGGGATCAAGCTGCCACAAAGGAGGATCACATGTCAGCCGGAGAACAAGCCTATCTCGTCACCGCCATCGGTTTTTTGCGTTGTTTGCATTGAGCGTCATCTATTTCGACCTGACAACCAACAGCAAGCGGTCGAAATAAACGCCTGTCCCGTTGCCCGCCCGCCGAACCGTTTGGTTCGGAATATGACGCTTGAAGGCCTGACAAAGCTCCGTGCTTGTCGGGCCTTTTATATACCACAAGGCCCGATGCTCTGCCCGGGGCAAGCCTGCACTTATTGTTTTGCCCCAAAAAGCCTGTTACGCCTGATCAGGCTGCATCTGCCGATTGCAGCCTGATCGTTTTCTTGTTGCGCAGGGCCTTTGTCATGCAATCGACCCCGGTGATCCTTTTCGACCTTGATGGCACACTGACCGACCCCAAAGCAGGCATCACCCGTTCGGTGCAATATGCGCTGGAAACGATGGGCCAGCCGGTCCCGTCCGAAGATGATCTGGAATGGGTGATCGGCCCGCCTTTGCGCGCCAGTTTTCTGACGCTGGTCGGCGAAGAATGGGCCGATGAAGGCGTGCGGCTCTACCGCGAGCGCTTCGGCGTCACGGGCCTGTTCGAAAACGAATTGATCGACGGCATCCCGCAACTGCTCGAACAGTTGCAGGCGGATGGCAAACGCATGTTTGTGGCCACCTCCAAGCCCGAGGTTTTTGCGGTCCGCATCATCGAGCATTTCGGATTGAACCGGTTTTTTGAGCGCGTCTACGGTTCGGAACTCGACGGCACCCGCGTCGACAAGCGCGATCTGCTGCCCTACATCCAATCGCAGGAAGGTTTTGCCTCCCATCAGGCGGTCATGATCGGCGACCGCAAACATGATGTGATCGGCGCAAAATCTATCCAGGTGCCGACCATCGGCGTCCGGTGGGGCTATGGTTCGGATGACGAGCTGAAAGCGGCCGGCGTGCATCGCCTGGTCGACCATCCGTCCGAGATTGCCACGCTGACACTCTAACCGGCATTGCGGCCCTGCATTAATAGGTGGACAGAACCCGCTTTTTTGGTGGACGCGGGCCGATTTCTATTCAGAAATATCACAGATAAAATGATCCATGCCACATGGCATCGGGAATGGATATTCGGGGGATATAATGGCCGCACTTGAAGCCTATGGCATGAAACTGATCGCCCATGACCTGCTGGACGGCTGGGGAGGGATCGGCGAAGGCATGTCGATCCAGAAAACCCGTGACGGCCGCCGCATCATGTGGCTGGCGCATGAGGGCCCGCCGAAAAACTTTACCGGCGTCGATGTGACCGATCCGCGCCACCCCAAAGTGGTCGTGCAGACCGAATTGCCGCATATGAAAGTGCGCTCAAACTCGCTCGAAGTCTGCGGCGACATCATGGCTGTGGCCTATCAGACACTCGAGCACGGCTTGCAGCCCGCGGGTTTCGAACTGTTCGATGTCAGCGTTCCCGAACAGCCCCGCTCGATCAGTTTCTTCGATTGTTCCGGCCCGCTGTCACGCGGTGTCCATCAGGTCTGGTTTGTCGACGGCCGCTATGTGCATTTTGCCGGAGGCGCGGCCGATTTCATGCCGCATAACGGGCTGGATGACCAGGCCTATCGCATCGTCGATGTCGGCAATCCGTCCAAGCCGGTCGAAGTGGGCCGCTGGTGGATGCCGGGCACCAGGCAGGGCGACAAGGAAGCCCAGCCGACCCGGCTGCCGATTGATTCGGGGTTCCGTGCCCATAACACCAATGTGTTTCCGCAGCGGCCCGATCGCGCCTATGTCGCCTATCTCGATGGCGGCGGTTTCGTGCTCGACATCAGCGACATGGGCAGCCCCAAGGTGATCTCGAATTTCAACCCGCATCCGCCCTATCCCGGGTTTACCCATACGGTGCTGCCGCTGTTCAGCCGCGACCTGCTGGTGGTGTCGGATGAATGTGTGAAGGACAATGGCGAGGACTGGCCGAAGCTGACCTGGATTCTCGATGCCCGCAACGAGAACAATCTGGTACCCGTCAGCACCCTGCCGATGCCACCCTTTGAAAAATACGGCCATGCCGGTGGCCGCTATGGCTCGCACAACCTGCACGAAAACCGGCCAGGCGAGACCTCCTTCAGATCGGATACGCTGATTTTCTCGACCTTCTTCAATGCCGGCGTACGGGTCTACGATCTGTCCAATCCGCTGCAGCCCAAAGAAGTGGCGGCCTATGTGCCGGAGGGTCCGAAAGGATCACGCGTGCCCACCATCCAGATCAACGATGTGTTTGTCGATGAGAATGCCATTGTCTATGCCGTCGACCGGCACAGCGGCGGCCTTTACATCCTCGAACTCGATCTGTGACGCGCCAGCGCACCGGCATGACCGTTCCATCACCCGCCACACCGGACAGTGCACCTGTGCCCGTCACGATTTTGACGGGCTTTCTGGGCAGCGGCAAAACCACCGTGCTCAACCACGTCCTGCAAGCCCCAGATATGGCGGATACAGCCGTCATCATCAATGAATTCGGTGAAATTCCGATTGACCATCTGCTGGTCGAGCAGGCGATTGAAAACACCGTGGTGCTGCAGAACGGCTGCATCTGCTGCACGGTCCGCGGCGATCTGGTCGATACACTGCTCGATCTGGTGCGCCGGTCACGGCAGGGCCTGCTGCCGCCCTTCTCGCGGGTGGCGATTGAAACCACGGGTCTGGCCGATCCGACCCCGATCATCCAGACATTGGCCAATGACCGGATGATCGCCCCCCTGTTCACGCTGCACCGGGTGGTGGCGACGCTGGATGCCGTCAACGGCCTGTCCACGCTGGAGGACTATCCCGAAGCCGTCCAGCAGCTGACAGCAGCCGACTGCATCCTGATCACCAAAAGCGACCTGACAGATGCCAACGGCGTCACCGCCATCCGGACAGCCTTGCAGCGCATCAATCCGACCGCGCAAAGCCATCTTGTCATCCAGGGAGCAATCACGACCGACCTGATTTTCGGTTCACCCGACGCCCATAGCCATCAACCGCATGGCGACATCAACCGCTGGCTCGGCGATGCCGCAGTCCACTCCGGTCACGGCCATCACCATAATCACGGGCATGACCACGACCATGCCCATAACGACCCCAACCGCCACAACGCCCATGTGCGGGCCTTTTGCATGCGCACCGCACAACCGATTCCAGCCAAGGCACTCGAGCGCTGGCTCAACTCGCTGTTGTCCCTGCGCAGCAAGGATTTGTTGCGGATCAAGGGCATTGTCCATGTCGCAGGGCGTCCCGGTCCGGTGATCATTCAGGCCGTGCAGCATCTGTTGCACCCACCCACCAGTCTGGCGAATTGGCCCGATGACGATCACGACACGCGGATTGTCTTCATCACCCGCGACATTGCCCCGGCTGCGATCGAAGCCAGTCTCGATCTGTTGAGGCAGGCCCCGTCCTAGATACTGAACGCATTGGGCGCGAATGGCCCTAGCGGGATCGGATCGGCCTGCCAGAAGCCCGCTCCCTCTGCCTCGAGAAGCCGGTCGATCAACCGGATGACCGCTGCCGTGCCGCCGGTGCTGTCGAGCTGCAGCACCTCGATGTCCTGCGCCTCCAGCCGGCTGCGTTTTTGCCGTGCCGCTTTGGGTGTCGGCGCGCTGGCTTCGGTCAGGACCGCCATGAAACGTCCCTTGATGCGGAAAGCCATCGCAACCTGCACGAAATCGCTTTCGCCCACCGGTCTGGCAGGACCGAAATCCGGTGCAAACAGATGCGCGCGCGGCAAGGCTGCCGGCGCGGAAAACAGCCAGTCCTGCCAATGATAGAGGCCTGACAGCCGCTGCGCAGCCTCAAGGAGGGCCTGGTTTTGCGACAGCCGCTGTTCGATCTCCTGGAAATAGACGGTCAGAAACAGCCGGCTCGGCCCATCCCACGGCGAGCACAGGGCATGCAGGCTGCGTAAGATCAGATCGGACGTTCTCTCCCCGCTATTGGAACCGGCGAGACCGGCAAAATGATAGCGCAACTGGTGTAGCCGCAGGGTCCCGGGCCCGACAAAAACGAACGGATTGACCGCCGAGAATACCAGACCGCGACCTGAAAACGAGGCCAGCCGGATATCATCCATCTGCCAATGGTCCATCCCATACGGCACGCACTGCAGATCGTTGACCCGCAAATCCATATCCAGTTGTTCCTTCAAGCTCGGCGCAAGCGTTCAATGCGCCCGATTTTCGGGATGCCAGACCAGTAAACGCGCCCGCAACCAATCGAGCGCCCGAATGACAACCATCCCCAATATAGCAATTTCTATAATGCCCGCAAAGACACCGACGGAATCGGCAAACCGTCCCGCCGCGATCATCGCTCCGCCGACACCCGATCCGCCCATCAGCATTTCGGTGACGATGGTGGTGATCATGCCGACCGGCAAGGCGATCTGCAAACCTGTCAGAATGGCGGGAGAGGCCAGCGGCAGAATGATTTCACGCAACAGCTGGCTTTCGCTGGCGCCCAGCGAACGGGCAGACCACAGCGGCCATTTGTCGATATGGCTGGTGCCGGAATAGGTGGCTGTCACAATCGGAAAAAAGCACGAAAACGTGATCATGATCACTTTCGATGTGTCGTAAATATCGAACCACAAGATGAAAATCGGCACGAAGGCGATCTTCGGCATCGGAAAGCCGATGGAAATCAGCGGATCGAAAAACCATTGCACCCCGCGTCGCCGCGCCATCATAATCCCGAGCGGAACGGCCAGCACTGCCGCAATCACAAAACCCGTCACTGCGCGATAGAGCGTCAGTCCGAGATCGACAAACACCACGCCGCTCTGCATATCCGCAAACAGGCGGGCCAGCACATCGCTGGGCGGTGGCAGCAAAAACGGATGCACCCATCCGGCGCGGCTGCTCAGCTCCCACACCGAAACCAGCCCCACCAGCACAAGAGCTTGCAACAGGCGGTCACGGTGACGGATGAGCGAAAGCGGGCTCATGCCTGCTCTTTCCAGCGCAAGCGGTGACTGACAAAACTGCCGAACAAACGATCAGCCACAAAGCCGGTGCCGGCCACCGTGAGGATCACTGCAAACATGGCCGGATAATTGCCGCCATCTCCGAGACTGCCGATCAGAAAACCCAAGCCGTCCTTGGCGATCACGAATTCGGAACTCACCATCAGGATGAACGAAAAGGCCAGTGCCGTGCGGCAGCCGGCCAGAATATCGGGCAAAGCAGCAGGCAGAATGATCTCGCGCAGCACCTGCTCCTTGCTGGCACCAAGACTGGTGGCCGACCAGACGATAAAGGGATTGACCCCGCGCGCCCCGTTATAGGCACTGACAATCACCGGCAGCAGACAGCCCAGAAAAATCAGGAAAATTTTGGAGGCGTCACCCAGCCCGAACCAGATCATCACCAGCGGAATCAAAGCCGATTTCGGCATCGGATAGAGGATGCGCACCAGGGGATTGATCAGGGTCCGGAACAAGGGACGCGTTGCCATCAAGAGGCCGACCGTCATACCGACCAGCACCGCCAATCCCAGCCCCGTTGCCGCACGAGACAAAGACCGCCACGCATTGACGACCAGTTCACCACTTTGCAGCAGATCCAGAAAGGCCGCAGCAATCGCCCCGATGCCCGGCAGCATCTGTTGCGAGACAAGACCGGATCGCCCGACCAGTTCCCACACCGCCAGCATGATCAGCACAGGCAGATAGCGCACACACAGCGCGACGACCTCCAGCAGCGAACCGCGCCCGTCCACCGCCGCAACCGGGCGCATGTCGCCGGCGGCCATCACAGCCCCCCGCGGCTGGCCAGCACCGCCTGTTCGCGCACCAGCCGCCAGATCTGTTCGCCCAGTTCGACAAAACGGCGATCTGTCAGCGTGCTTTCGTCGCGCTCCGGCCCCAAGCCTGTGTCGATCT